>Ga0351873_10040_pt1 | contig 37730 bp, 19 predicted proteins | sample TotcelFGM3001N11_FD_206764 | JGI IMG/M metagenome (GOLD analysis project Ga0351873, IMG submission 206764) | Enriched cells from coal bed in the Powder River Basin, Montana, United States - Total cells FGM rep2 HSBNCT.FGM.300.1.N11 ... | reverse complement strand
ACCGGTCAGTCCCAGGCTACTCGTTTCAACTGCCTCAACCGGGCGATTACATCATCGCACTGAACAGCGACAGTATTGAATTCGGTGGTTTAGGCCGGATAGATGATTCACAAAGACACATCACAACCTACGATGCAAAGAGCAAAGTCCACTGGCTCACCATCTACAATACCAACCGCACGGCCCAGGTATTCAGACGGGTTTAACCCCGAACTCTGCAAGAATCTGAGATAAAACGATTACTTTTGCATCAACTAAAAACTATCACCATGAACAAATCTGCGATCAGGTTAGTACTCCTCCTGCTTCTGATTACTCCACTGAGCGTTTTGAAAGTCTCCGGCGAAATTGCTGATACCTCATACAATTTCCTTTTCAAACTGAATATGACAAAAGCCATTCAGGATGGCCTGTTTAATCCAGATTCCGATCTTGTTTACGTCGATTTTGAAGAGAATATCCCCGATCTGCTTCTGTTTGAAGGCATTGACCGGGTATACAGCGGTGTGATCCAACAGGGACTTGATTCAGGAAGCACCTATCATTTCCAGTTCCGGATCAATGATACAATCTTTGAATCCATCGACAGACAGGTAACAGCAAATCCAGGAGTTACGGAGGTTATAACATGGTGGAACGATGAGTACCTGAATACGACTACCTTTCGCATGGATTTTTCGGGAACTCCCGACACGGTCTTCAGCGTTGGGATCGACACGATACAAATACTGGGCGACATGACAGAGTGGGAGCCAGTCCAACTACAACGGGTTGGGGTATCCAGTGATTTCGATTTCACCTGCCACCTCGACCCCTCTCTTTTGTACGAATACATTTTCAGGATTAAACGAGACAGCATTTATATCTATGAGGATTTCGGCGGATTGAGCCGGATGTTCTTACCTCCTGACACTACCATCACGGTTGTTCAATACTTTAGCAACCAGGACTCCACAAAAATATTGATGACCTTTCAATGCAACATGAATATCCAGCAACAACTTGGGAACTTTGATCCTGAAACCGATTTTCTCGATGTAGCCGGGAATTTTAATAACTGGGGAGCCTGGGATCTTCTCTACGATCCATATAACACAGCGCTTTATACCATGTCGAAAATGTTCGACGATTCCCTGATCGGGGGACAGCCTCTAGAGTTCAAATTCCGCATTAACGGATCGTGGGCTACCGCAGAACTGGACACCCTCGATCCACGTGCATACGTGCTATTACCGATTGATACCAATGGGAATCCCAACACTTACACCTGCTGGTACAACAATGAGGGACCTGTAATCCCCTCCCCTCCCTGGGTTACCGACCTTTATATCCAGGGATTGCTGGAGGTCAAACAGCTTCTTACCGGATCTTACCTTTATCATGATCTGAGCGGAATTCCTGAAGGAAAATCGCTTTACAAATGGTATCGGGCCGATTCGGTGGGAGCCACACTGGAACCGATTGACAGCGCCTGGACAATCAATTACCTGACCGACAGCATCGCGGATCTGGGGAAATATATTGTATTTGAAGTGACTCCGGTTGCCGCTTACGGCGATGACACCCTGGGGCTTTCGGTTCAGGTCTACACCACAGGCCGCATCGGAGCTGTTGGTATTCCGGAATATGCCCTGAATCCTATTCGTCTCTACCCAAACCCTGCCGAATACGAAATAACCTGCGAAGGACAGTTCGCCATTCAACAGGTAGAGATATACTCCCTGATGGGGCAACTGATCTTTACATCCGCTCCCACAAATCAGAAACGAATCAGGCTGGAAATCTCGTCTCTTCCTCCTGGCATGTATCTTCTGAAAGCATACAGCAAAGATCACCTTCCCGGGATACAGAGGTTTATAAAGAAGTGATGAGGTGATGAGGTGATGAGGTTATGAGGTGATGAGGTTATGAAGTTTGAACGAACAAGCGGGATCCTGCTGCATCCTACATCGTTGCCAGGTAAGTACGGTATTGGCACCCTGGGTATACAAGCCAGGGAATTCATCGACTTTCTTGCCAAAGCAAAACAGCATTACTGGCAGGTTTTGCCCCTTGGACCTACAGGTTTTGCCGACTCTCCCTACCAGTGCTTCTCGGCTCATGCCGGAAACCCTAACCTGATCGATCTGGAAGAGCTTGTTCGGGATAGACTGCTCACTGAAAGAGATCTGGAAACATTCCCTTACCTCGGCGATGGATCTGTCAATTTCGAGCTTGCAATTCCTGAACGGATGCGTTTGCTGGAGGTGGCCTTTAATCGGTTTACGAACCTGGATGATCAGAGGCAAAAACTGAAATACAGGAATTTTCAAAAAGAGCACAGGTGGTTGAATGACTATGCCCTTTTCAGGGCCATCCATGCCGCCAAGGCACAGAAGCCATGGTACACCTGGGAAGAACCGATTAAGAGACGCGATCCAAACGCTATAATTCAATACCAACAGCAGCTGAGAGAGGAGATAGAATACCAGAAATTCCTTCAGTTCATCTTCTTCAAACAGTGGCTGGCAATAAAAGACTATGCCCATAAACGATCGGTCCGAATCATTGGTGACATCCCGATCTACGTGGCTCTTGACAGTGCGGATACCTGGGCAAATACGTCGTTGTTTGAATTTGATTCCGACCAGAAGCCGTTGCTGGTAGGTGGAGTCCCTCCCGACTATTTCAGCACAAGCGGTCAGTTATGGGGAAATCCGATCTTCCGTTGGAGGGAAGTAAGGGAAGAACTTTACCAATGGTGGGTTGACAGGATCCGCACCAATCTTCTCCTGTTTGATGTGGTGAGGATCGACCATTTCAGGGGTTTTGCAGCATATTGGGCTGTCCCTTACGGAGATAAAACCGCAGAGAATGGTACCTGGGTAACTGGTCCGGGCAGCGATTTCTTTGAATCCATGATAGAACAGCTTGGCCCTTTGCCTGTCATTGCGGAAGACCTTGGAGTGATTACGCCGGATGTCAACGAATTGCGGGATATGTTTCGTTTTCCCGGAATGAAAATTCTGAGTTTTGCTTTCGACTCGGCAGAAGTCAACAACTACCTCCCCTATACCTATGGTAAAAACTATGTCGTATATACAGGGACGCACGACAACGACACGATAGTTGGATGGTTTCGATCGGCGTCAGAACCTGACAGAAAGTTTGCCCTGGAATATCTCAATCACCCTGAAGAAGAGATTCACTGGGCGATGATCAGGCTTGCATGGGCTTCCGTAGCTTCAACTGCCATTATTCCTCTTCAGGATCTTTTTGGGTTGGACACAACCGCCAGGATGAATATTCCGGGTACAACAGACAACAACTGGCGGTGGAGAGCTCGGAAAGATGATTTCACGGATGAACTGGCTCAAAAGATGGCAGAAATAACCCGCCTCTACGGAAGAATTGCCCGCTAGCAGTTCAGCAGGAAGTTCAGGTCTTTACCGACATGGATTTCAATTGGCTCCTCCCCGTATTTAAACACCCTCAACGGCCGCATCCCAACCAGGTCCATCTGGTTATCCACCACTTTCAGCAGACACCCTTCCCGTAACCCGGCAACATATATGTCGCGGTTCACAGTTAGAAACTCCTGGATCCTTTGTTCGCGGGTTTCACCGGCATGACCGGCAGGATTGGCATCGAGGTAGTGCGGGTTAATCTGAAAAGGGATCAGGTTGAGGCAGTTGAATGAGACAGGCTCACTGATGGGCATGTCGTTGGTTGTCTTCATGGTAGGACAGGCAACGTTGGAGCCAGCACTCCAGCCTGCATAAGGTGTTCCCTGAAGGACCCGCTCGCGGATCGCATCCATGATGCCGGTGGCCTGCATCATCATTACCAGGTGAAACGTGTTCCCCCCTCCCACTGCAATGGCTTTCGCATTCATAACGGCTTCTACCGGATCCGGTTCCCGGTGGATGGAATATATGCCAAGATCCAGTTCACTGAACACAGCAGCTACGCGCTTCTCATAAACGTCAAAGGAATCGGCCACACTGTTTGGCGCCAGGTTTACTCCTGCATAGGGAACAAAAAGGATATCTTTTACACCATACCCGTGGTAAAAGTTTTTCAGATGTTGCCGGGGCCAGGAGAGATAATCCTCACCCGAATTGGTTGAGTTGCTGATAAGCAATAGGTTTCTGTTCATAGTTTTATGGTGTTTTGAGTAACTTTTCCGATTGAAGTTGCTGCCACCTTCCGGTATAGGCCTGTGCAAAGTTAAGAAACCATCGGTTTCCGGCGGTATAACTTCTGATACGTACTTCGGGATCTCCATCAGGAAAGAGTTCAAAATCACGGACTGAGAGGGCACTCCCAACCTGTTCCTGTTGATCCTTAGTTTCCCGGGAATCCACCCCATCCCGTTTCATCCAGGTAAGGCAACTCCATGCCGAGAAAGCATCTCCGCCCTTCAGGAAGTATGAAAGCGCCTCCTTATACATGGGGATTCTGGATGAATTCGCCACAAAATCCAGCATAGAGATGAAAGGAACACCAAGATTATCTAACTCAGTATTGCGGTAGAACCGTTCGTTGTCACTAACCCGCTGAATCGCTTCCCGGAAGTTCCCGAGCGAAACCTGGGTGAGTGCCTGCTTCTGTTTTTCCTGATAAAATGCTGCTGAAATATATTTTTTAATAGAGTCTTCATATGCCTTAACATCGAGTGTACATTCGGGATGCTGACGCACTTTCTGGCGTGCGTCTCCGAGCTGTTTGACCGCCATGTCAAACTGTTTCAGTTCAATATTTTTCCATGCCCTGATGGCAAGAATTTCAGCCTCCTCTTTCACTCCCAGGCAAGCCTTCAGGTCAATTTTACTCCGGTAACTCTTTAGAGCCGATTGCAGATCAGGATCGGCCTCCAGATTGTAAAGATCCATCACTGATTCCACCTCCAGTGCGTAATCTTTCGCTGACTCAAGTTCATCTTTCCAGATCATTCCCGTTGCCACCGAGATTTCGTTCAGCATATGGTATTTGTAACTCTCAAGGTACATGAAGTTCAGTGCAGTATCCATAGGAATCCCGATCCGTTCTCCCACCTCTTTCATCTGGTTGAACGTTCTGAAAGACTCTTCTTGATTGTAAGTCAGATAAAGGTATGTTCCCCTGTCGGCCAGTTGCTGGTACCTGATCGGTAACATCCTGCTGTTCAGCTCCTCCAAGGCCGCTTTAATCTCCGGATCGCCAGGCATCATCTCCTGGTAACGGCAAGCTTCATCATAGTAAATCAGCGCACTGTCAATATCATGTCTCCTTACCATTTCATTCGTACTGTTCCTCTCCTGAAAAAACAACCCCCGCAGCGCCTGCTGTTGACGGGATTTAAGGTGATCATTCACATACGCGATCATCTCTGGCGGATAACTGAGAGAAAATAGCTGGTAACATTCCAGTGCCTCCTGAAATTGATTCTCAGTAAGGATGTAATCGCATCCCTGAAGCCTCCGGCTAAATAATTTTCTGAACACCCGCTGAAACATGGTATCGGTTGGAATCACTCCTTTATAATCAGCAACATATTTCCCCGCCTGGTCGATATACTCTTCTGCCATCTCGAATTTCTGGATATCGATACAACTTTCTGCGATACCCAGGTAAGAGGCGTACACTCCTTTTACCGCTTCACCATGCAGTTGCCTGGAATCGGGCTGCACCTGATTCGGAATCTGCTCCCGGAATGCAGCCGCATGATCCAGCAAAAACATGGCACCAACAAAATTGGAACCGTCAATCATTTTCCGCGCTCCCCTCAGGTAAGCGTCCCAAACGGCCTGGGTGATGACGGGAATAACAATAGCTGGATCTTTTCCGGGATACATCTTTTTCAATAATCCCGTGAAAACTACTTCCTCGTTCCTGAAGCCCGGAGTCAGAAACCATGTATCGGTATAATCTTTATAGATACCTCCCCGGATGCCGTTAAGAAGCATCGATTTTTGGATGTAGGTAATCAGATGAGAGATGTATTCATCGATAAGAAGATCCATTTCACCACCCCAATGGATGGCTGCTGGCAAGTCAACCTGCTCCTCAAACGTCATGGTCGCACTGCGGGAGAATTTATCAAGGCGAAGGAACTTCTCAGTAAAATTTCCAGGATCATTTTCCCGAAGGAGAAGCATCTCACTAAAATGATGATCAGCGATCAGTTTTACGACTCTGTTAATCTCCATCAGCAGGATAAACTTTTCGGGCAGGTCGTATGTTGTCAATGGATTATATCCTTCAGTATACTCAAGAAGCGAATCGGCAAGTGCTGAAGCGGCATAATAATTATCGATCAGCTGGATTCTGTCCCGAAACGCTCCCAACGCCATGTCGCTGTAACCGAACCTTATTTCGCTAAGAGTTACGGCGTACTTCCCGGGTGTGACTACCGGGATATCGGAGCTTAGATAACCCAGGGAGAGCTGGCTCACGCTAAGGTCATTGAGTTGATACTGCCGGAGAATATTGCTGTCGGGAAGATCGATCAGGTTCAGATTGCAACTGAGGAGATCGGGTGTAAGGATATCTTCCATGGGGAAACCCCGGTATGCAGGAGTCTTGAAGGCGTGAATATCAGTAAACCGGATTGTCACCTCCGGGCTTTGCATTACCGGAGTTTTCACATTCAGTATTTCATTATATGAAATACAAATCTTTAGACGCCTTGGGTTTTCATCCATCGCAGCCCCAAGTTTGATCAGAATGGCGTTGGCGTTAACCGTATTCCCGGGTTGATTAAAGGAGATATAGGATTTCTGGGAAAACAGAGAGAGGGAAAATGAGATGCAAATGAAAAAGAGAGTAAAAATGTGTTTCAATGCCATTTGGAAAAGAAGATATCCGGTAAGGGGGCAAAAATAGCACTATTTCATTAGATTTTTTTTTACTTTTGATTGAAAATAATTTTCCTGTCATATGAGCCATAAAGTATCAATTCCCTTTCTTCTCCTGGTAATTTCAGGAGTCTGTATGTTCAGCCTTTCCGGATGCAAATCTGATAAAAAAGTCATCCAGCAACCGCCTTCTCTCCATGTTATGACCATTATCGGGTCTACCGTTCCTTCCTATCTTGAGATGGTGGGACAGGCAGAAGGGATCCCTACTGTCGAGATTCGTGCCCGTGTTGAGGGGTATTTGGAGAATTGGTCATTCCAGGAAGGATCGGTGGTTCAGAAAGGGCAAGTGCTCTTCACGATAGAAAAGGATCAGTATGTTAATAATGTCAATTATACCCAGGCAGATCTTACCAACAAGGAGGCTACATGGGAATATACCCAGTTGAATGTCGCAAGGCTAAAACCACTCGTTGCCACCAACGCCATCAGTCAGAACGACTATGATGTAGCAGTCACGCAGGAGAAACAAGCGAAAGCAGCCGTTGCAAGTGCACAGGCCAACCTGCGGCAGTCTAAACTCAACCTCTCCTATACCACCATCAGCAGTCCGATCAAAGGCTATATTGGTGCCGTGGACGTTCGCCCGGGGAACCTGGTCGGCCGGGGAGAAAGCACCCTTCTGGCTACCGTGTCGGCAGTGGATCCGATCTACGTGAATTTCCAGATGAATGAAACTGATTACCTCTCCATTGTCAGGTGGATGGCTGAAAATGAAGATAAAATCGTGAAACGGGGTGAAGCTCCCATCAAGGTTTACCTCACCCTTTCCGATAACAAGGAATATTCCATTGCAGGCGATGTGGATTTCATCGACCGCAATGTTGACCCGGCCACCGGAGCCATTGCCCTCAGGGCTGTCTTCGCCAATCCAAAAGGCATTATCAAACCCGGTAACTTTGCAAAAGTAAAGCTGATTCTGAACGAGACAGAGGATGCCGTGGTCATTCCACAGAGCACCATTCAACAGATTCAGGATAAATATTTTGTATTCGTTCTGGATACTGCCAACCATGTGTCGAGGGTCCCGGTCATTTTAGGCCAGTACATTGGAAATATGGTAGTTGTCAATAAGGGATTGGAGCCCGGTGCACGGATTCTGCTGGAAGGTTACCAGAAGATCAGAGAAGGGATGCCGGTAACTCCGGTGGAGGTGAAGGATACGATCAACGTCCCTCGACCTGGGGAATGAGACGTAAGACGTGAGACGTAAGACGTAAGACGTGAGACATAAGACGTGAGACGTATTACGTGAAAGAAGATAGTATGATAATTCTTCAATAGTAATTCGTAAATCATAAGGCTTTATGCTTCAAAACTTTATACAACGCCCGGTACTATCGTTCGTTATTACCATCCTGATTACCCTGGTGGGGATTCTGAGCATGATGAACCTGCCAATTGCCCAGTATCCCGATGTGGTCCCTCCTACCGTAACCGTTTCAGCCTATTATCCGGGAGCAGATGCCGAAACTGTTCAGAAAACGGTCTCTATCCCGCTCGAAGAACAGATCAACGGGGTTGACAACATGATGTACATGACCTCGCAGTGTGCCAATGATGGATCCTGCAACATCACGGTCTATTTTGAAATAGGGACCGATCCCGATATGGCAACGGTCAACACCCAGAACCGCGCCCAGCGGGCATTCAACGTGCTCCCTCAGGAGGTGGTGCAGGGAGGTGTGATCGTGATGAAAAAGAACCCCAGCATCCTGATGCTTTATGCGCTGGTTTCGGAAGACACCACCTACGACTTCAAGTTTCTCAGCAATTACGCGCAAATCAACATCATCAATGTACTGAAACGTCTCGACGGGGTTGGTGATGTTAATTTATTGGGCGGAGACGACTATTCCATGCGTATATGGCTGAACCCCGATCAGATGGCCGGACTCGGGGTTACAACCAGCGATGTCCAGAATGCCATCAGGGATCAGAACCTGGAAGCCGCTGCAGGCGGAATCGGAAAGAATCCTGCTGCAAAAGGTCAGGAGCTGACGTACACCATCCGAGCCGAAGGACGTCTGAAATCGATCGAGGAGTTTGAGCAGATCATCATCAAATCAAAGTCCGATGGGTCCATCGTTCGAATGAAGGATATCGCCCGCGTTGAGCTCGGCCTGAAAACTTATGATGTACAGTCGAGGTTCAACAAACAACCCTCACCTTTCATCGCCATTTATCAGTCGCCTGGGTCCAATGCCGTTCAGGTGCGCAAGGATAGTGAAGCTACCATGCAGGAACTTTCCGGACAGTTTCCGCCCGGACTGACTTACAAAGTGGCTCTCGATACAGTCGAATTCGTTGATGCTTCCGTGGAAGAGGTATTGAAGACCCTGCTGGAAGCCTTCATCCTGGTATTCATCGTGGTCTTCATTTTCTTGCAGGACTGGCGTGCCACACTAATTCCTGCCGTGACCGTTCCTGTATCCCTGATCGGCGCCCTGGCTGCCTTCCAACTCTTCGGCTTCTCCATCAACATGCTGACACTTTTCGGCCTGGTTCTGGCTATCGGGATCGTAGTGGATGATGCCATTGTGGTGCTGGAAGCTGTCCAGGAGAAAATCGACGGGCACGGCATGACTCCGCTGGAGGCCACCAAAGCAACCATGCATGAGATCACTGGAGCCATTGTCACCATTACCCTGGTCCTCTCCGCCGTATTCATTCCGGTTACCTTCCTCGGCGGAACAACGGGTCAGATGTACAAGCAATTTGCCCTCACACTTACCTCCTCGATCCTGATTTCCGCTCTGCTTGCAGTTACCTTAAGCCCGGCCATGTGCGTCCTGCTGCTTAAACCCAAAAGGCAGCGAAAGGGACTCATCGGAAAGTTTTTCAGGGGATTCGATAAAGGGTTTGAAAAGACCACACAAAAGTACCTTGGGATCGTCAATTCATTCCTGCACCATTTTTCACGTCCGTTGCTGTTTCTTGGACTTGTTGTAGTCTTGATGGTTGTCGTGATGAAGTTCATCCCCTCCGGCTTCCTTCCTTCCGAAGACCAGGGCTATTTCTTTGTCAACATGATGACTCCGAAAGGCGGGTCTCTCGAGCGAACCGACGAAGTGATGAAAAAGGTTGAAACCATCCTGGCCAATACTGAAGGCGTGCAATCCTACGCTGCCATACCGGGTTACAGCATCCTTGATGCTACAGTGAGTTCGACCAATGGCATGGTCTTCGTCAAACTCACTCCATGGAAAGAACGGTCGAAGAAAGAACTCCAGGTCGATGCCATCCTGGCTAAAGTTCAGGCGCAGTTCAACAGGATCCCCAATGGCATCTGTATGGCATTCAACGCACCTGCCATCTCAGGCCTTGGGACTACGGGAGGACTGGAGCTGCAATTGGAGGATAAAGCAGGTGCAGGTCTCGATAAACTGGCAGAAGTTTCTGCTGCATTTGCAGATCAGGCTTCTAAAAACAAAGCTCTTTCCAATGTTTTTACAAGCTTCCGGGTTGATATCCCCCAGTACTTTCTGACTGTAAACAAGGACAAGGCAAAAACCATGGGAATCCCAATCAGCGACATTTACGGTGCGCTGCAAACCTTGTTCGGCAGCTACTATGTGAACGACTTCAACCAGTTTGGGAAATCATACAGGGTGATCATCCAGGCCGATGCCATATACCGTGAAAACCCGGAAGATATCAACAGGGTTTATGTAAGGTCAAACAAAGGAGACATGGTCCCGCTTGGAACCCTGGTGACACTTTCTCCTGCCGAAGGACCGGATGTAGTCAGGCGGTTCAACCTCTACAGTTCTGCCAGTTTCACTATCGCAACTGCTCCCGGATACTCATCCGGACAAGGCATTGACGCCGTGAAGGAGGTAGCTGCCACGACGCTTCCCTACGGCTTCGGATACGATTACTCGGGGCTCACGCGACAGGAGCTTATCTCCGCCGGGCAGGCTCCATTCATCTTTCTCCTCTGTTTTGTTTTTGTATACCTGTTGCTCGCGGCCAAGTATGAGAGCTGGTTCCTGCCGATTCCAATCCTGCTCGCACTCCCCTTTGGTATCCTGGGCGCTTTCGGGTTTCAATTCATTCGGGGGTTGCAGGACAACATTTATGCTCAGATCGGATTGATCATGCTGATTGGCCTCGTGGCCAAGAATGCTATTCTTATTGTAGAGTTCGCCCGGCAAAAACATGAAGAGGGAATGGATCTGATTGAGGCCTCAAAAGCCGCTGCGAAGCTTCGTTTCCGTCCTATCCTGATGACATCATTTGCCTTCATCCTTGGTGTTGTTCCACTGGTACTTGCTGGCGGCGCCGGGGCAGCCAGCCGGCATGCTTTGGGAACATCGGTATTTGGCGGTATGCTTCTGGCTACTATCTGTGGCGTGATGGTAATCCCGGCTCTCTATGTGATCTTCCAGAAAATGGAGAATTGGGTGAAAGGGAAGGGACGTGAGACGTGAGACGTGGGACGTGGGACGTGATTTGTTAGACGTGTTAATAAATCGAATAAATCGGAAATTGATATGATTAAAAGATATGCTTCTGCAGGATTGACGATGGCTCTCTTGATGCTGTTCATCTTCGGCTGCAAGGTGGGTCCGAACTACAAGCAGCCTGACATACCTACCGGGGATCAATACAGGTTCGCGGAAACCAGCGATTCTGCCTCATTTGCTGACACCACATGGACATATGTATTCAGGGATACGATCCTGCAGCAACTGATCCGACAGGGACTTGAATACAACTTCGACCTGTTGATGACCATTGAGAGGGTGAATCAGGCACGGGCAGCATTTAAGAACGTACGTGCTGATCTATGGCCCTCTTTGGGTGCATCAGGCGCCGCAGCTTACAACAAAAGCCAGTCCCCTGCCGGAGGAACAGTCGAATATCACGACTTCAATGTAACTGCCAACCTGTCGTGGGAACTGGATATCTGGGGGAAGCTCCGCCGGGCTAAAGAGTCGGCTCTTGCCGACCTTCTTGCCCAGGAAGCTTACCGCCAATCTGTTTACATCACCCTCATCGCAAATATAGCATCCGGCTATTTCAACCTGGTCGAATACCAGGACGAGCTCCAAATCACCAGATACAATGTGATTATCAGGGAAGAAGCTCTTTCCCTGGTCAAATTCAAGATGATGGCAGGTACGGTTTCAGGGCTTGTTGTTGCCCAGGCCGAAGCGGAACTTGCAAGCATAAAAACACAGGTCCCTCTATTTGAGAAAGCGGTTGGGATGCAGGAAAATGCTCTCAGATTGCTGGTGGGGCAATTACCTGGAGAGGTGATCACGGGCGACTCCATCATCAACCAGATCAATCCATCTGTGATCCCGGAAGCAGGAATTCCTGCTCAGCTGATTACCCGCCGGCCTGATATCATCCAGGCTGAACAAACGTTGATCTCAGCAAATGCACAAATCGGTGTTGCCCGCGCCTCCATGCTCCCAACACTCAGTATCAGCGCCGATCTTGGATATTCAACTCTGGGCGCCGGAATGATTGCATCCACTGTTGGCAACCTGGTTGCTCCGATTTTTTCATTTGGAAAACTCAAAGCCAATCTGAGGAAAGCGCAGGCATACCATGAGGAGATGCTCCTGAATTATCAGAAAACGATCTATACAGCAATTGGTGAAGTTTCAAACGGAATGCTATCCATCGAAAAGCAACGGGTGATTGTTGAAGAGAATAACTTATTGGTTGCTGCTGCCCAAACCTCTTTCGACCTTTCAAACCAGCTTTTTAACGCCGGTTATGCCAGTTATCTCGATGTCATCAATGCCCAGCGAAGATTGTATGAAGCTCAGATCCAACTTTCGTTGGCACAAACCGATGATCTCCTTGGGTTTGTAAATCTTTACCTGGCTCTTGGAGGAGGATGGAAATAGATTTCCGATTCATTCGATTTACGATTTTGGAATAAAAATATTATTAATTCAATGACCGGAAAAGAGATCGAAAGCAGCTATAATGGGCTTCTCGGAAACGTGAAAATCGGGAGGTTTGCAGCCGCTATTGAAACCCTGCATCTCCTCATCAGGCAAGGCATCAGTTCTGAATCTTACTATGAAGTTGAAGCCATCGAAGAAAATTACCGCAACCTTCTGAAATACACCTATGAAGGTTATGCCGATCCCAAACGTAATGAGATTCTCAGCTCAATCGCTGTCTCGATCCTTGCCCTGGCGGATGAACTTGCCGACCACCTGCTGGAGGATTCATCTCCCTGGCAGAAACTTGCAAGGATTCGCCTCAATCAGGAGTTTGGCACCGACCCTCTGGTTATTGCTTCAAAGATAGATGATATCTTCTTTTCCCATGAAGTTACTGAACTGATCGAAGGAGAATCATCCCACTCTTCGCCGGTTACCGACCCCATCTTCAAATTCATCTGGCTTACCAGAGAGATGAAAGATTACCACCTGCGGCTGATCCGTCATGTCAACCAGGATGACGGGGTAGAGTGGCATGAGAAATGTTTGGTTGTCAGCTCATTAACTCTAAGCGCCCTAAATTACTTTGATCCGCAAAAGCTGGAACTGTTATCGGAGTTTGTCCTGAAACACCAACCCCAGGTCTATCACAGGGCTCTCGTTGGGTTCCTCCTCACGTTGATCAAATACAACGACCGGATCGCCTACTATCCCGCTCTGGTGAAACTGATCGGTGACCTCTCGGCGGATGAAGAGATCTGCAGGGAAGCAGAAACTATTATCCTGCAATTGTTAATGGCTGGGGAAACTGAACGGATTACCAAAGAGTTTGAAGAGGAGGTGTTGCCGGATATGAAAAAGATGATGCCAAAACTGGGAGACAAGCTGCAACTCGACAATGTAGTGGACGAGGATCCTGAAGGTGAGAACCCAGTTTGGAAGGAGATGATCGATGAAGTGCCTGGCCTGTTTGAGAAGATCGAGAAATTTTCCAGGATGCAGATGGAGGGAGCCGATGTTTTCATGAGCACCTTTGCCATGCTGAAACGATTTGACTTTTTCAATGAGATGAAGAACTGGTTTATCCCTTTCTATCATGGGCATCCGGCTCTCAAAGAAGGATCCAGTGAGGATGCTGCCATACGCATTCGATTGATGGAGGGTTTGGAGAAAGCTTTTTATATCTGCAATTCCGACAAGTATTCATTTGGGCTAAACTTCAAAGGGATCCCACCTCAGCAACGCTCCATGATTGTAACACATTTTGAAGCTGAACTTGAGCAGATGAAGGAGTTGGCATCCGAGGAGGAAATCCTCGACCCAACAATGATATCGAATGCCATATTTACTCAGTATATCCAGGATCTTTACCGCTTTTACAAACTTTATCCGCAACGTGGAGAATTTGAAGATATTTTCAAACAAAACCTGGATTATCCTAAACTCTTTTTCCTTCATAAATTCTCAGATCAAAAGGTTTTCTCCGAACAACTGGCTACCTTCTATTTCTCAAAAGATCACTGGAAAGAGGCCGTAGATCTTTATTCATACCTCGAGGAGCTGGGTAATGCAACGAGCCAGCTCTATCAGAAACTGGGCTATGCCTGGCAGAAAAGCGGAAAATGGAATGAGGCCTATGACGCCTATCGAAAGGCAGAGCTTTTCGATACCGACCGGCACTGGGTAGTAAAGAAGCTCGCATTGTGCTCCATGAAGCTGAATGATTTCCGGCAGGCTCTGATCTTCATAGAAGAGGCTTTGGAATTGAAGCCGGAAGACCTAAACCTCCACTCTCAGGCCGGTCAGTGTAACCTGAACTTGAACGAATACAGCGAAGCTATCCGGCATTACAACCAGGTCAGGTTTTTCTCACCAGGCAACCTGAAAGCCCTGAGGCCAATTGGTTATTGCCACTTTATTCTGGGAGAACTTGAAAAAGCTGCGGAAGCTTATCAGGAAATCCTTGAATCGACAGAAGATCCAGGGCCGTATGATTTGATGAATGCAGGTCATGTTGCACTTTGTCGGGGTGAAAAGGAGAAAGCACTCGGATTCTATCGGGCCTCGCTCAACACACATGCAATCAGTAAGAAGGTATTCAGAGATGCTTTTCTTGAGGATCAGCCTTACCTGATAAAAAACGGGATACCGGAAGGCGAGATGCCGTTTATCCTTGAATATATCTTGATCGGTTAGCCCAACTGGTCTTTGCAAATGGACATCCCGGCATCATAGACCAGGTTCCATCCCTTCTGTACATCTTCAAACGTAGTATGTGTTTGGCCGGCAACGAAGCGCAGGACAATCTTACCGTTCAACCTGGTTTGGGTGAGAAACACCTCTCCACGTTTGTTCAGGGATTCCAGAATGTTCGAATTTATTGTATCCACCTCATTTTCAGAAGTCATACTACAGGGACTAAAACGAAAGCAAACCAGATTCAATGGAACAGGAGCCATCAACTCAACACCCTGCGCGTTCTGAACTTCCTCTTTCAGCCACTGGCCAAATTGAATGTGACTGCGGATTTTCTCCTGCAATCCACGGATGCCGTATGTACGGATCACAAACCATAACTTTAGGGCACGAAACCTTCTCCCAAGTGGAATCCCCCAGTCGCGGTAATTGTTTACACGTTTGTCTTCCGGTGTTTTCAGGTACTCGGGAAGGATGCTGAAGGTGTTGGTGAGAGATTGTTTGTCTTTCACAAAATAGGCCGAACAGTCGAAGTTGGTGAAAAGCCACTTATGTGGGTTGAAGACAAAGGAGTCTGCCAGCTCCACCCCGTCGCTCATCCAGCGCATCTCAGGTAATATCAGTGCCGATCCGGCATAGGAGGCATCGATATGGTGCCATATGTTGTACTTCCGGCAAATCATTCCGATCTCTTCAACAGGGTCAATGGCCGTGGAACTTGTTGTTCCGATAGTTGAGACAACGCACAACGGGACAAATCCATCATTTATATCCTGCTGGATTGCCTCTTCAAGCGAGGATGGAACCATGGCAAACAACGCATCCACCTCAACCTTCACAAGGTTTTCGATCCCTATACCGGCTATCTTAACATCTTTATCTACAGATGAATGACCCTGGGAGGAGGTATAGACCCTGAACCTGTCGGACTGAGCGAACCCCCGCCTGTTGATCTCAAATCCTGTTCTTCTCTCCCTGGCTGTGAGGATTGCAACCAGGGTTGAGGATGATGCCGTATCCTGAATAACGCCGGTAAAGTCGGCAGGCAGACCCAGCATCTCCCTAAGCCATTCCATCATCCGTTCCTCCAGCTCCTCGGCAGCCGGAGAGGTAAGCCACAGCATGCATTGCGCTCCAAGCGTGGCTGTCAGCATCTCGGCAAGAATCGATGGTTCACTGTTGTTCGCCGGAAAATAGGCGAAGAAACCAGGGTGTTGCCAATGGGTCATTCCGGGAACGATCACCTCCCTGAAATCCCGAAAAATGGATGCAAAGGATTCGGGATTCTCAGGAGCTGCTTCGGGAAGCTGCTTTTTTATGTCACCCGGCCGAACAGGAGGAATTACAGGATAGTCGCCGATATTATCCAGGTAATCGGCCATCCAGTCGGCAAGTTCATGGGCGTGTTTTCTGAATTCGTTTGTGTTCATTGATCAGGATATTTACTCATTACCAAGCAAATATCGGGATTTTCACCGGATAGTGACAACCTTTACGCAACGATATAATATTTATTTATACTATTTCTAAATAAATAATTTACCTTTACGGAGTAATAAAAAGAAACAACATGAACAAAATAAAACTATTCGCTCTCCTGTTCGGGATGGGCACAATGATGATTGTATCCTGCCAGAAAAAGGAAGATGCACCACCTGCTCCGGATCCAGATCCGATCCTTGGCGGAACATTTCTTTTTACGGGAACCAGTCCCATGGGAGTTTGCTACGGCCCCTATCACATCGGTGATTTTAAGGCAACTCCGTTTACCCAGTCACCCGGTACACATATCCCTGCTTCCCAAATTGATACAGACCTTGAGATGATCGCCCAGCATTTTTCCTTCTTCAGAACTTATACCCAGTCTGACGGAATGGATACCATTCCCTATTTCGCTCAGAAGCACAACCTGCAGGTTGCACTGGGAGTTTGGGTTTATCCCAACGATGCCGCTAAAACCACCGAAGAGGCAAAAACAGCTGTAAGGCTGGCAAAGCAGTACCCCCAGCAGGTACGTTGTATTACGGTCAGCAACGAACCGAAAAATGTTGGCGTGACGTTCGCCAGGGTTGTTGAGGTGATGAATGAAGTGCATGGATTAATGCAGGCTGCTGGCGTGAGTAAGCCCCTCTCCAGTTGTATTCAGGGCCCGGAGGTAAAAAATGCCCAGGTCATCCTGGATGCCTGTAAGAGCCTGAATGATGCAGATAACCGGTACATCTTCCTGACGATCTATCCTTATGGCGGACAGATCTATAACCCAACCCCCTACAATACTCCTGGTGATATCAAAGCAAATATGGAGTATTCCTATGGGAATGCTATAAAACCCTGTGAAGATGCCGGTCTGAAAGTGATTATCGGAGAAATGGGGTGGCCAAGCGGTACCGACGACAATGAAACGCAACGCCCCACCGAATGGGAAAACAATGCTAACATGGCGACGAATTACGCCGCTTCCCTCTCCTGGATCAGGGGAAACAACCAGGGATCTGCAATCTTTCCGGCAAACAAGGTCTACACCACTTTCTGGTTTGAAATGTTTGACGAGCCTTGGAAATTGGGTGAACCCAGAGGTGTTGGCCCTTGTTACGGACTTTATTACAACAATCCGGATCCTGCTCCGAAATTCAACATTACAAACTAGCTGCATCTGCTTTCACTGAGTTCCCAATAGGAGGTGTATGGCAAAAAAATGTAATTTTGCCTGAGATGGAGTCGCTAGAAAAACCGAACATTCTGATCGTTGATGATATTCAGCAAAATGTTGAATTTATTGAAGCGATCATAAAATCACTTCCTGTTACTATTATCAAAGCGAGGTCTGGGTTGGAAGCGTTGTCAAAGATCCGCAATCATGAACTCGCTTTGGCGTTGATTGATGTGCAGATGCCCGGGATGAGCGGACTCGAACTTGCCACCACAATCCTACAGGAGAACCATCGTGAGATCTTTCCGATTATCTTCATCACTGCCTATTCGGCCGAAGAGCAAAATCTGGAGATGTTTTACAAATCCGGCATCACGGATTATATTCAGAAGCCATTCCGGAAATCCATTCTGCTTAGTAAAGTAAAAGTGTTCCTGGAACTCTACCTGCAAAAGCAGCGGCTGGCCGATTCGGAACAGATGTATCGTATGCTGCTGAACGCCTCGCCCGAAGGGATCGTGATCATGGATATCTCCGGATCGATCAGGGAGATATCCAATGTTGCCCTGCAAGTACTGGGTGTGGGAAAGAAGGAAGATCTCTCTGGAAAAAGTTTTTTAACGCTTCTTCCCGAAGAGGAAACCCGGCGATTCAAAGAGATTATCAATAAAGTTATCAATGAAGAGGTGGCGCAGAATGTCGAGTTCAGGATACGGAAGCCAGACAACTCGCAGTTTATCAGCGAAATCAGCATAACATTAATCTCCGACAGCAATGGCAACCCATCAGCGCTCATGGCCATCATCCGGGATATTTCCCAGCGCAGGCAAGCCGAACAGCAGCAAATCCAAACTGAACGGATGGCCAGCCTGGGAGAGATGGCAACCGGGATCGCCCACGAAATCAACCAACCATTGAATAACATCAGTTTTGGCCTGGAAAACCTGTTTGCCGAGATTAGCAAGCATCCTGAGCTTGACCTGGAGTACCTTGAGAAAAAGAACAAACGGATATTTGACAGTGTTGATCGTATCACATACATCATAGATCATATCAGAACGTTTTCCCGTGGCCAGACGGATGTCATGAAAACATCCTTCAGCATCAATGATAGTATACGAAACGGGGTCTCAATGATTTCAGAGCAGTTTAAGCAAAAAGGAATTGATCTGGTCCTAACCTTAGATGACTCTATTCCCACCATTCACGGAAACACGTATCAATTTGAGCAGGTGATCCTTAACCTCCTGTTGAATGCCAAAGATGCCATTGTTGAAAAAATGCAGAAATTCTCAACCGATGGAGAAAAGGCAATTAAAATCCTTAGCTACCAGAAAAAAAATACAATCTTCATTGAAGTCACTGACAGTGGGATAGGTATGACCCCGGGAATCATGAACCAGGTCATGTTCCCTTTTTATACCACAAAAGAGTCGGGCAAAGGGACTGGATTAGGTCTCTCGATTTCGCTGGGGATAATCAAAGAATTGAATGGTACAATTGAGGTTGAGAGTCACTACACCACTGGAACCACACTGCGAATTATCATCCCTGTTCATCAGGAAAACAGGGGGTATTAACACATCCGCTAAACGACACGAATCTTCCTGTCCTTTTTTTTACATATCCATATCCACTTGCCGCAAAAGCACACACCTGTGCAGTTTTTTCAATAAACAACTAGATGAGATTGGCCCAACTTTCTGGCATTCAACTTTTTTACCGATTTGTCGTTTTATAATACTCTGATTATGTACCATATAGAATAAATAATTGAAAAAGATTTCAGTGTCATGATTTATGGTACTTTTTTTGAGTAGAGAATGATACATCAAATTAAAATTCACACTATGAACCAAATTCATACGCCTTTAAAAACTATCATTCTTCTGCTTCTCTTTGTTATCCTTTCACCAACCGGGAAGTCACAAACTTCTGCAGGATCCCGTTGCTATGTGAAGTTAATACGAAAGGAAGATATTAGGAAAAGTATTGTACTAAAGGCAACCAATAATGACAGCAATACCTATATTGCCAACGGCTCTCTTTTTATCTTACTTGATCCGCCAGCTCTAAATGATCAGGATTCGGCGTTGGAATCAACGGGCGGGTCTTCTATCCAATTAACGATCTATTCATCGTTGGAAAACGGACAAGATATCAACCTTTCAATACCAGGCGATTCATCCTATTTCAACAATCAGCAAGGAAGTATTCTATTCGAAACTGACACATCCGATGTTGACGAAAAGAACTCCTTGTCTGCGCTTATCAATCTTCCTTTGAACGTCTCCGGGAAAGTATTTCTAAAGAGTCCGGATAAACCAGGCGGCAGTAAAACCAGTGCACCAATCATTATCCGGATAGACTACTATTGACACATGAATAACAGCCTACGAATATGCCTCAACGGATCAGTTTCCTGTCTCTTCTTCTCTTGTTACTACAAGCCGTTGGACTAGTTGCATCGAGTCTGCCTTCCTTCGTATTGATTCCAACCATCTCCGGTCCTTCAACAGTCTGCACCGGTGGTGGAAATTACATCTATGCGACAGAAAGCGGTATGAGTGGATATACGTGGGATATTGCCTCTGGCGGTTCCATTGTTTCGGGTTCAGGCACCAACGCAATCACTGTGCAGTGGACTGCCGTCGGCGTACATACCATCTCAGTAACCTATACGACTGCCACAAGCCCGGGAGTGCTGGATGTAACAGCAAGCGAACCAGTTGTTCCAATAGTAACCATCGAAGCCTCAGTAAACCCGGTATGTTCCGGCAGCCTGGTAACGTTCACTGCAACCCCTGCAAATGAAGGGATGTCGCCAATATACCAATGGAAAGTCAATGGCATCATCGTTGGACCCAATAGTCCAATATACGCCTATACACCTGCAAATGGTGATGAGATCGAAGCATCGATGACATCTTCGGCGAATTGTGCCAACCCTTCCACCGTTATTTCCAATATGGTAACCATGACGGTCTCCCAAAATTTGCCTGTCTCTCTCTTTATTGCTGCTTCGGCCAATCCTGTCTGCATGGGAACTGTTGTTACATTCACCGCCATCCCGGTAAATGGCGGGACTGCACCCATATTCTCCTGGTTTGTCAACAGCTCTCCTATTGGCAATAGTAGCCCGACATTTGCTTATTCCCCGTCCGATAATGATGTTGTAAAATGTATACTTACATCAAGTTTTGGTTGTGCCTCCGGAAACCCCGCCACATCCAATTTAATCACAATGAATGTGCCTCCGGTACTTCCAGTCTCTGCAACGGTATCTGCCTCTGCCAATCCTGTTTGTTCAGGAAACAGTGTAACATTCACTGTTACTGTAGCCAATGCAGGGCCATCACCTTCATACCAATGGAAAGTAAACGGAAATAACATGGGATCTTCAAATCCTGTATTGATCTATATCCCTGAAAACAATGACGTGATCACCTGTAATGTAACATCTTCCTCTACCTGCACAATGGGTCAGACATCTGTATCTTATCCATTCACAATGACTGTAAATCCGTTGCAACCCGTTTCGTTGCTCCTGTCGGCCTCAAGCAACCCCTCTTGCCTGGGTGCCCTTGTCACCTTTACTGCAACACCATCCAACGGGGGTACAGCACCTGCATATCAATGGACAGTAAACGGGTTCAACTCCGGGACCAACAGCGGAATCTTTCAGTACATTCCTGCAAATGAAGACTCTGTCGTATGCCAGGTTACCTCCAACATCCAATGCCCGTCCGGCAACCCTGCCTTATCGCCGCCCATCATCATGGAGATCTCTCCCCCGTTACCTGTCACCGTCTCTATCTCCCCATCCAGCAACCCGGTTTGCCAGGGCGCTTCTGTCACGTTTACAGCTGCAGATATCAATGGTGGCAACAGCCCCTCTTATCAATGGAGAGTGAATGGTTTACCGACAGGATCGAACCAGAACACCTTTACCTATGTACCAGCAAACAATGACGAAGTCTCCTGCATTCTCACTTCCAGCGAACCCTGTGCAACAGGAACGGCTACGTCCAACACAGTAACCATGACACTGAGTCCGGTAGTGTTGCCCATCGTCACTATTTCAGCATCAGAGAATCCAACCTGTGCGGGAACTATAGTGACTTATCTTGCCGTACCGACCTATGGGGGTTCATCCCCGCAATACCAATGGTATGTAAATGGCTTGCCTGCCGGACTGAACATCTCTTTGATGACCTATGTGCCCTCCAATGGAGATGAGGTCTTCTGTTCCATGACCTCCAGCAGGAATTGTGTATCGCCAAATCCTGTTCTCTCTGACACCCTGCTGATGACAGTAAGCCCGGCGCTTCCTGTTGGCATCACTGTTTCAGCATCTGAAAACCCTGTTTGTATGGGAGAATCCGTGACACTCAATGCAACTGAACAAAATGGCGGCAGCGGTCCAGCATTTCAGTGGATGGTAAACAATATTGAAGTTGGCAGCAATGTCCCTCAATTTACCTATGCTCCTGCTAACGGGGATCAGGTGACATGTGTGTTGACTTCCAGCCTCTCCTGTGCAACAGGAAATCCTGTCCAATCAGATCCGTTGACAATAGCTGTCACACCGTTGGTACCGGTTTCACTCTCCATTGCTGCCAGCGAAAATCCATCCTGTCAGGGTACTGAGATTGTCTATACAGCAACTCCCGTAAATGGTGGTTTATCACCATCGTATCAATGGCATGCAAATGGGATCGATGTCGGAACCAACAGTCCTGTTTTTTCAAATTCCCCAACCAATGGCCTTGTGATCACCTGTACGGTTACCTCAAATGCAGGATGTATCTTGAACTCTCAGGCCATTTCGAATCCAATAACCATGGTTGTCAACCCGACATTCATGGTAGGCGTTACCATCACGGCTTCTGACAATCCTTTATGCCAGGGCCAGACGGTTACATTTTCTGCCAATGAGTTGAACGGTGGACCTTCCCCTGTTTACCATTGGTTTGTCAACAATGTTGCGACAGGCTCCAACAGTCCGGTATACGCATATATTCCTTCGGATGGGGATGTTGTGAAGTGCCAGCTCGCTTCAAGCCTAACCTGTACCTTGGGAAATCCGGTGCTTTCCAACGAGATTACGCTATTCGTAAACACGGGTTTCCCTGTAAGTGTCTCTGTAACTCCCTCTGCCAATCCTGTATGCCAGGGGGAACAGGTTATTTTTGCAGCCACGACCATCAACGGAGGAAACAACCCCATATACCAGTGGCTGATCAACGGATCGCCATTAGGAGTTACAAACGACACCCTTATTTTCACCCCTGTCAATGGAAATGTCATCACATGTGAAGTTACTTCAAGCCAGCAATGCGCTACCTCTAACCCGGCTACCTCCCTTCCCGTTACCATGTCAGTTGATCCCGTTTCTCCTGTTGTCATCACAATTATTCCATCAGAAAATCCGGTATGTGAAGGGGGCGAAGTTCTTTTCACTTCAACAATCTTTAATGGTGGCAGCTCTCCAACCTTCCAATGGCAAATCAATGGCGTGAATGCAGGCAGCAACCAGAATACGTTCAGTTACATTCCGGTGGAAGGAGATGAGGTAACATGCAACGTGACCTCCAATGTTGCGTGCCCTTCTTCATCACCTGCTTCCTCCAATATCGTTGTGATGGAGACTGCAACGAACCTCTCAGCCTCTATTCTCATCGACCCCTCTGCCAATCCATTTTGTTCCGGTGATGCAATTACAGTTACGGCAACTGCTGTTAATGGAGGGAGCTCACCAGCTTATCAATGGCAACTCAACGGAAGCAACACAGGAAGCAACCAGAGCACATATTCATTTACATTCTCCGACGGCGATCAGGTGAGCTGTATCCTAACCTCCTCGGCCACCTGTGTGACAGGAAATCCGTTCTATTCCGATACCCTGGTCCTGGCAACCACCGCCTCCCTGCCTGTTGACATTACAATAGATGCATCAGCAAATCCATCGTGTGAAGGAACCTTCGTCACCTTTACTGCAGATCCCGAAAATGGCGGTGAAACCCCCAACTTTCAATGGCAGGTGAACGGAGTAAATGCGGGCACGAATAACCGATCATTCATGTACATGCCAGTGGACAGCGATGTCGTGTCCTGCATCCTGACCTCAAGTTTTTCCTGTGCAGCCCCAAACCCCGCAACATCCAATTCCATTACAATGGAGGTCACAACGGGAGAACCGGTAGCTGTAACCATCGCTGCCAATCCTGCGGGGACTGTTTGTGCCGGAACGGATGTAACCTTCAGTGCAACAGTTACCAATGGTGGAACCACACCAATTTATCAGTGGAGCGTCAATGGAACTCCTTCAGGCTCCTCGCTCTCAACCTTCTCATATACGCCCGCAAATGGCGATATTGTGTTGTGCTCTGTCACCTCTTCACAATCATGTGCCCTCTTTAATCCGGCCCTGTCAAATCTTGTGACGATATCTGTAATACCTTTTAGCACGGTGGGAGTATCCATTGCAGCATCAGCCAACCCGGTTTGTACAGGCACCTGGGTTGATTTTACTGCGACCCCGGTAAATGGCGGAATCACACCGGCCTATCAATGGGCAGTTAACAGTATTCCTGTTGGCACGAATATCAACACGTATTATTACCAACCCCAGGATGGCGACCAGGTGACCTGCACACTGACCTCCAGCATCTCTTGCTCCAGCAACAATCCAGCTACCTCCAGTGCTATCACTTTGTATGTTCATGATGAACTCCCGGTAAGTGTTACAATTGTTCCACTTCTGAATCCGATCTGTGCGGGATCACTGATCCAGTATACAGCAACCCCCGTCAACCAGGGGAACACACCGCATTATCAATGGAAGGTGAATGGCGTAAACGTGGGGAACAACAATTACATTTATCAGTACTTCCCCGCGAATGGCGATGACGTGTCCTGTGTGCTTACCTCCAGTCTGGCATGTGCCTCCGGTAATCCTGCAACCTCGAATACGATTACGATGGTTGCCTTTCCTTCAGCGCCTGTTTCAATATCACTTACCACACCATCAACCGACATTTGTCAGAATGACACGGTAACAATAACTGCAACGGCCATCAACGGTGGATCAAGTCCTACTTTTCTATGGAAGAAAAATGGCGTGGCAGTTGGGACCAATGATTCCGTTTACAGTTTTGTACCCGTGGATGGTGATGTGGTGTATTGCATGCTGTTGTCCAATGCACAATGCAAAACCGGGTCTCCTGCAACTTCTACCCAGCTCAGCTTTACGGTGTATCAGCCGCAGACCGTCATCGTGTCAATCATTGCAAGCACAACGACTTTGTGTGAGGGAGCCCAGGCAGTGTTCACTGCAACTACAATAAACGGTGGCCCTACACCTCATTATCAATGGTACGTTAATGGTGTTGACAGTGGCACCGATTCACCCACCTTTGTATATAATCCAACGCACGGTGATGTTGTCAAGTGTAACGTAATCTCCAGTGTACCTTGCCCTGTTTCAAACCCTGTATTCTCGAATAGTATCGTTTTAACGGTCAGCCCGATCCTGCCGGTAAGTGTGGGAATATTTTCCTCGACCAACCCTTCATGTACGGGGATTCCGGTTGTGTTTACAGCAAATCCGATGAATGGGGGCGTAAATCCACAGTACCAGTGGTCGGTTAACGGGATTCCTTCAGGGACTTCAGCAAACACCTTTGTCTACCCGCCAGACGACCAGGATACGATTTCTTGTGAATTGACATCTTCGGCCGGATGCATTTTCAACAACCCTGCTCTTTCTAACTCTATCATCCAGTCTGTGAGCAACAATTTCCCTGTTGACATTTCAATCGCTGTCTCCATGAATCCCGTTTGTTTGGGGCAAAGCGTTGTATATTCTGCGACTGCAATCAATCCGGGGATATCTCCTGTCTATCAATGGACAGTAAATGGTATCAACGTCGGGTTGAATTATACAACACTTACCCATGTCCCCTCCAACAACGACATCGTTCAATGTGAGGTTACATCATCCTACTCCTGTGCAACGAACAACCCGGCATCTTCCAATCAGATTCTGATGGAGGCGGGGAGTGCACTTCCTGCTTCAATTCAAATTACGGCTTCCGCAAATCCCACGTGCCAGGGGTCACTGGTATCCTTTTCCGGAACCTCAGTTTACGGTGGCACAAATCCCCAGTTTTCCTGGTCGGTAAATGGCATTCCGGTCGGATCAAACCTGCCTGATTATAGCTATATCCCGGAAGCGGGTGATCAAATCAGTTGTACGATGACTTCATCCTATGCATGTGCCGCGAATAACCCGGTTGTTTCGAATATAATCTCAATGTTGGTAGTGGCCCCGCAACCCTGTTCCGTAACTGTCTCTCCGCTTTCCAACCCGATTTGTGAAGGAGACCCTGTCACTGTTGAATCCAACGTACTCAATGGTGGAACCAACCCCACATTTATGTGGGAAGTAAACGGTATCCCTGCAGGGAGCAACCAGCCATTTCTGACCTATATCCCAGTAGATAATGATGAGGTTTGGTGCCGGATTATCTCAAAAAACGTTTGCACTTATGGAGATACGATACCCTCCGACACGGCATCCATCGGTGTAAGCTCAGGTTTACCTGTAAGCATTGCAATAAGTACACCAAATAATCCAACCTGCCAGGGGACTTCAGCGACCTTTACCTCTACTGTGATTAACGGTGGAAGCAATCCAACATACCAATGGTCGGTTAACGGAGTGAATATTGGCGCCAACAGCGACAGCTACACCTACATCCCAACCAATGGCGACAACATCCGATGCACATTAACGAGCAGCATAACGTGTGCGATAAGTCCAACGGTGAATTCCAACACGCTTATAATAACGGCCAATCCTCTTTTACCGGTAGATATAACCATTGCACCCTCTGCAAATCCGGTTTGTCAAAATGAGTCAGTCACATTTACGGCTTATCCCATCAATGGAGGCAGTTCCCCTCAATATACATGGATCGTAAACGGCAACCCGGTGCCAGGGACCCTCCCATCCTACACTTATATACCTGCAGATGGAGAAACAGTGCGTTGCGTGTTATCATCATCCGAGACCTGTCTGATCAGCAATCCCGATACCTCCAATGCCGTGGTGATGATCGTGAGTTCCACACCGGTGCAGGTCGGTCTAACCATTTCAGTATCGGCAAATCCCTTCTGCGCTGGCGACAGTGTAACCTTTATACCTGACCCGGTTAACGGCGGTAACTTGCCTCAATATACCTGGTACCTCAATCAGGTTCCCGTTGGGAATGGGGATCACTACACCCTTCTCCCCAACAACGAAGACTCCGTTTTCTGTCGATTGTTGTCGAATGCAGTTTGTGCCCTTGGGAATCCGGCTTCATCCAATACCCTTGTGCTCCAGGAGAATCCGCTGGTTGCTGCATCTGTCACGCTCGCTGTTCTGCCTCCAAATCCTGTTTGTGCAGGGACAACAGTTTACTATTCAGCAAGCCCTCTGAACAGCGGAACCAACCCCGGATATCAATGGTATGTCAATAGCACCCCCTTGGGGACGAACTCTCCTCAGTTCTCATATATCCCAGCGGATGGAGATACCGTGTTTATTGCCATGACCACAACAATAGAATGTCCGGTAGTAAACCCAGTGATCTCTCTCCCCGAAGTTGCGGTGGTCAATCCTAACCTGCCTGTTTCTATAACTATTTCCCACACACCCATTGAACCGGTTTGCGAAGGAGTTACCGTCACCTATACAGCTGTGCATACCAACGGAGGGAGCAACCCCCAATACCAGTGGGAGGTGAATGGTATTCCTGCAGGGAACGGCACATCATCATTTTCAGCTCCATCTTTTCCCGGAGATCAGACGGCATGTATGCTAATCTCCAGTGAGACCTGCACAACCAACAACCCTGCAACCTCTAATAACGTCTCATCCAACACCTTTCCCCCAACATATGTTTCCTTTACTCACTGTAGCAATATCACCTCCAGGGATGCCAAACCTATTCTTCTGCGGGGCGGGGTCCCAACAGGCGGGGAGTACCGGGGTGATGCAGTTGTGAACGGTATATTTAATCCCTCCTCACTCCCGGCAACTCAAGACAGTGCCTCCCTCTGGTATCGGTATACCGATATGAACTCATGCGTTGATTCTGCATCCCAGGTCATTCGGATTGAACCCAGTCCCAACTTCACCTGCGGGGATCTGTTTACCGATATTCGGGACCAGCAGAGCTATGAGACGATAGAAATCGGATCTCAGTGCTGGTTCAGAGAAAATCTGAATTATGGCTCAATGATTCAGTCAGATGCCACTGCTGGAGAAAACTGCATAGTTGAAAAATTCTGTTATACCAACATCGCCGGCAATTGCTCACAAAACGGGGGTCTTTATCAATGGCAGGAGATGATGGATTACCAGCCCATTGAATCATCCCAGGGCATCTGTCCCCCCGGATGGCACATTCCAACAGAAGGCGAATGGATGGCCCTTTTCAGTTATTTCTCAGGGCTGGCATATGCGGGGAGAGAACTGAAAACTGGAGGGTCTTCAGGATTTAATGCTCTGCTGTCAGGTTCGAATTTCCAGCAACAAAGCTGGTCATTTCAGGGCTTCTCCGGATTTTTCTGGAGTTCGACCTCTTTTGGCTCCAACAGGAGCATTAGCCATGCCTTGAATATACACAATGATGGGGTTTCGACCTCCCATGCCTTGCACTCAAATGCATTTTCAGTGCGCTGCATCAGAGATTGAGCATGGATAAAAATAAAAAAAATGATCAAATGACTTATATTAAAAGCTCTCACTCAACAAAAGGATCAGAGAACAGGAAAAGGCCAAATATCCTGGTTGTAGACGATGACATCTCTGCGGTAAGATATATCGAAGTAATACTTAAACATCTTGATGTCAACATCATCACGGCAACTTCAGCAGCTGAGGCATTAGAGATAGTGAAAGGTAAAGAGATCGCTCTTGCACTCCTTGACATCATGATGCCTGAGGTAGGAGGCATTGAACTGGCAGCAATTCTTGAGGATGAAACGTCTCGAGAATTTTTCCCCATCATCTTCATTTCAGGATACTCGAAAGATGAATTCGAAATTGAACGATATTATACCTCCGGTTCTATCGACTTCATATCGAAGCCGTTTAACAAAATCATTCTCATAAAAAAAGTATCCATTCTCCTTGAGATGCATATGCAGAAACAACGGATCAAAGATTCTGAAGCAATGTACAGAGCCGTATTGGATGTATCGCCCGACGGAATCATTGTAATGGATCCGGATCTGTATATCATTGATGTGTCGAGCGCAGTGCCGGGCATGTGCGGGGAGAGTGACAAAACGAATATCCTGGGGAAACACCTGAACAAGGTTTGCAACGTGGATGACCACACCCAAATCGATCAGATCATCAGAAAAACAATTCTTCAGCATCAACCCCAGGTAGATCATATTAAAATTATTAACGACACCACCTCAGAATACATCAATTGCGAAGTCAGCACCAGTGTTATCTATGATGAGGATCAGAACCCAAAAACCATCATTCTGGTTATCAGAGACATCACCCACAGAGAATTGATAGAGCAGCAGTTGATTCAACAGGAAAGGATGGCTGTTCTGGGAGAAATGGCAACGGGAATTGCTCATGAGATCAACCAGCCGATGAATATCATCTCGATGACGATTGAAAATTTGATCCTTACGTTGAAGAATGAAGATCAGGCAAAGCAGAAATACATTCATGGAAAATCGGAGAGAATCTTTGAGAATATCCTCCGGATCCGTAATATCATTGATCATATCCGGAACTTCTCACGTGACCAGCAAAGTTATTTTGCGATCCAATTCAATATCAATGACAGTATCAACAATGCGATCTCCTTAATTGACCAGCAACTTCAAAGTGAGCATATTAAGCTCTCTTGTGAGTTGTCGGAGGAACTTCCGCAAATCAAAGGAAACACATATAAATTTGAACAAGTGATGTTGAATCTGATCAACAATTCCAGAGATGCGCTTGAGGAGAAACAGGAACTGGTTAACGATGCGCATTACAATAAAACCATCTTAATAAGGAGCTTCACTGAAGAGAATCAGGTTTGTATAACTGTAAAAGATAATGGGATTGGGATTAAACCCGAAAAAATCAAGCAGGTTCTTCACCCTTTCTATTCATCGAAGAATGAGGGTAAAGGAACCGGCATCGGGCTCTCCATTTCCAATGCAATTATTCAAGAGTTGCGCGGCAAGATTGAACTGGATAGTACCTTTAAAAAAGAGACAACGATCCGCATTTCTATTCCTGTTGCCATGGAAGCAGTCACAATTAAAGAAAAACAGCTAACTTAGTCGCATGAATGCAAAACCTCTACAATCCGCTCTCGAAGATTCATTTGCACTAGGGTCAAGAGAACTCCAGATTCAGGTTCTCATCATCGATGATGAGATTCATTTTACCGAGGAGTTAAAAGAGTTTCTCCAAAATACCGGAATGGCTGCCGTTGAAGCACACACGGCTGAAGAGGGAAAAGCGATTTTAATGAAGCAGTCTTTCGACTTGTTGGTTCTTGATGTTCTGCTTCCCGATACGAATGGGATTGAGGTATTGAAGTGGGTAAAACAGAAATTTCCTTCCATCGAGGTAATCGTCATTTCTGCTCACGGAGATATGGATACTGTGATTAACGCGATGCGTTTTGGAGCTATTGATTATCTGCGAAAACCTTTCCGTCATGTTGATATTCAGATTTCCATAAGCAGAATAAAAAAATTCCTGCACCTGCAGCGGAGGATCAAACAAATGGAAGAGGAAAATTCACTGATCTCAACAAGTTTGAGTCAGCGGATTGACCGTCACTTTATTGGTGTCAGCGAACAGATTCATCAAGTACTTGAAATCGCCCTCACAGCGGCAAAATATCCTGACACCAGTGTATTAATAACAGGAGAGAGTGGGACAGGAAAAGAAAATATTGCCCGGATCATTCATTATGAGAGCCCGAGAAAAAACCACCTGCTTACTTCGGTCAACAGCAGTGCTATCAGTGAATCGTTGATGGAGAGTGAGTTTTTCGGGCACAAGAAAGGATCTTTTACCGGAGCCATTTCCGATAAAAAAGGTTTCTTCGAAATCTGCCATAAGGGGACTCTATTCCTGGATGAGATTGCAGACATGCCCCTCAATCTCCAGGCAAAAGTTCTCCGTGCTATCGAAGAGAAGAAAATTACGAGAGTTGGCGATACAGAACTAATCGAAAGCGACTTCCGTATTATCTCAGCTACCAACCACCGGATTGAGGCCCTGATTGAAGATGGCAGGTTCCGGCTTGACCTCCTCCACAGGCTGAATACATTACATATCCACATTCCTCCCTTAAGGGAGCGACCTGACGACATTGAGCCATTGCTGAGATATTTTGTTGGGGAGTTCGCGCGAAAGATTAACATTCCGGCCCCCCTGTTCGATCAGGACCTTATCGTAACACTCCAAAAATATCCCTTCCCGGGGAATGTTCGGGAATTGAAAAACATGGTTGAACGCGCCATCATTCTTTCAAAGGATAGTACATTATCAACCAACGATTTTCCACTGACTCAGCCGAAAGGTCAAAAGGGTTCAGAAAACAGTCGTCTGCCTTCTATCAGGGAGAGTGAAATTGGTCTTATCCGCCAGGCGTTAAAGGAGACCGCCTACAACCAACAGGAGGCCGCCGACCTTTTAGGTATCACCCGGGATGCCTTTATCCGGAGAATGAAGAAATACCACATCCGGATCACCAAAACTGAAGATTGATCGCTTCCTCCGAATCACACACGTGTGCGTTTTTTTCAATTACTGAACGGATGTTTTTCGTCCTTTGGTAGATCCCCTATTGAACAACAGTTTTTTAATCATTTTTTTTACACTGAATATCAGCTAATTACATATTCATTATATGATTTCATGTAAAAGTGGCAATTCATGGACTGCTTTTTGTATTCATTGAAAACGAACGTATAAACCCTTAAAATTTAAAACTATGAAAAAACTGATTTTTACCATCATTCTGCTTTGCGGAGTTTCAATTAGCGCTTTGGCCCAGGTAACCGCAACAGCTACTTCTACAGCTACGATCGTAACACCAATTAGTATTACCAAAACGGTTGATATGGATTTCGGCAATGTCGCTGTATCAGCAACTCCTGGAACGGTAGTCCTTACCCCGGCCGGAACACGTAGCATCACCGGTGGAGTGACACTCCCAGCTGTTACCGGTACGGTAACTGCTGCATCCTTCGATGTAAATGGAACTGCGGGCTATACCTATTCCATTACACTACCATCTTCTGATCTTACGATAACAAGTGGAGCTAATACCATGGCAGTCAATACGTTTACCAGTAACCCAACCCCAACAGGAACACTGGATGGATCAGGCGCTCAAACATTGAATGTGGGTGCCACCCTGAACGTCAGCGCCAGTCAGGCATCCGGAGTCTATGTTTCCGGAACTCCGTTTGATGTTACTGTGAACTATAACTAAAACATCCTGTACAACCTATTGATTGCGTTATTGCATAAGGTAACTCCTTTAACTCCTGGATGTTGCACATATTTTTAACAAACTAACTATCATGAAGACAAAATCGATTAAGTTTAAATGTCAGGGATGGAACCGTTTTCAACAGGCAATGATTCCCATTGCAGGAGCATTCATTCTTACATTTGCTCTCCAGGCATTTTCGGTACAAGCGCAAGGCGATCTGTTGATCCACCCATCCAGAATTGTCTTCGATGGCACCACCACATCAGAGGTGATTAACCTGGCCAATACAGGTCAGGATACAGCACGCTATCTGATCTCTTTTGTTCAATACAAAATGACAGAAGACGGGGCCTTTGAAGAAATCAAAACACCGGAGGAAGGTCAGTTCTTTGCCAGTGATCATATTCGCTATTTTCCGCGCAATGTTGTTCTGGCTCCGAAAGAATCCCAGGCGGTTAAAATTCAACCGGTAAAAACCAACCAACTAAAACCAGGCGAATACCGTTCTCACCTCTATTTTCGTTCGGTACCGGACCAAAAACCTCTTGGAGAGGATGAGGAAGTTACAGATACCTCCTCCATTATCGTTCGGTTAACTCCTGTTTTTGGGATCACCATTCCTGTGATTATCAGGGTAGGCGAGTCTAACACAACCTCGAATATTGAGGACCTGTCACTCAGTGAAAAGGACAACAGAATGATTCTCACAATTACGCTCAGCCGATTTGGCAATATGTCGGTTTATGGGAATATCTCAGTCGAATACGTCTCTCCCGAAGGGAAAGTTTCCCAAGTTGGCATCGCTAAAGGTGTAGCGGTTTATACACCGAATGTGCTACGAAAGATTGCCTTGTACTTAAATTTTCCTGAGGACAATATGCCTAATGACCAAGGCACATTAAGGGTTGTTTACACTTCAGCATCCGATATTGAGACTACAACACTGGCTGAATCGGATGCTCTGGTAGGCCAGATTCATTGATACAAATCAACAAACCTCAACAGATATCACGTTCACAATGATCTCAAGTGATGAAACATCGACCCCGGATCAGACCCGTTTCTTTGAGAAAGAACGTGATATCTGTTTTTTTTCTCACCCTCCTTTTCACTGCTCCACTCATCTCCTCTTCCCAAAACACACCTTATTATTCGATTAGCAACGGGAACTGGGAAACCCCGTCTACCTGGTCAAATACCAGCCATTCCGGCACTCCATCATCCACTGCCCCCAGTACAGGATGCAATGTGTTTATTGGCGACGGATCCGGCTATAACCACACAGTCACCCTGTCGGCCAATAATGCCTCATGCGACAGCTTAACACTTTCGGCAGATTCAAAATTAGACCTCTCATCCTATACGGGGAACAACTTCGGAGTGGTAACTACAAGCAGTCAGGGGAGACTCCGCATCACAACAGGTAGCTCAATTGCCCAGTTCCCGGCAGGCAATTTCACTGCATTTCTCGGCAATTCAGGCGGTGAGGTTGAATACTACTCCACCACGAGAAAATTTACACTGCCTATCACCACTGCCAGCCCCACTTCAGCTTCAATCGATTCATACAATTACCTGATATTGACACTGGCTGCTGGTAAAGTGATCTCATTTGGCGACTCTGATCTCGACATTTGGCATGATATGACTATTCAAAGTGCTGATGCATCCACTTCCGCTGAATTAAACAATGTATCGGCTTCTATGTTAACCATCCATAGAGACCTGCTCGTCAACTCCGGGAGGCTGCTTTTCATGAACTGGAACAACCGTGTCCTGAATATGACAGTTGATTCGAACATTGTTATTGCCTCCGGCGCAACCTTTACCGTTGACAATAATGGACCGGGTGCCGACAATATCCTCACGATTGGTGGCAACCTGATAAACAACGGCATATTTGACATGAGTACAAGTATTGCAGCACGAGCCTATCCGGTAATATTCACCGGCTCATCAAATACATCAATCTCAGGTACGGGGACGACTACCGACTTCTTTGCCCTCCAGGTCGACAAAGGGAGTTCCGCATCATCCATTCTGGATGTTACATCCTCAGCCTTTACCTTCTCAAACAACGATAATCCACTCGAACTGCTTAACGGAACCTTTCGTCTCTCTGCTGTCCTGAATGTCACTGTAGCTTCCGACACCTTTGAAATCACTTCAACCTGCAGGCTTTCTGCGAACGGAGGGACCATCTCAGTGGTTCCGGCAGGAAGCAATGCCGATGATGTCATGCTGGATGGCATCCTTGAAGTCATCGATGGCGCCATCATCATTGGCGACTCCACAGATCAAACAAACAGCGATGTGGTTTACGGGGTCTCCGGATCTCCATCCATTGATGTCAGCGGTGGGGCATTGTATGTAAACGGACAAATCAGGCGTACCACCTCTATGGGATCAGGAGCCCTCTCCTATTCCCAGTCGGGAACTGGTAATGTAACGGTCTTTGGGCAGAACGGACAGAGTGGATTTGGTCAGTTTGAAATTACAAACAGTGGCAGCTCGTTCAACATGTCAGGCGGGACACTGAGAATTGTCAGAGGCCTGAGTGCATCAGTCAGCGATGTATTGATCACACCCACCTCATCCACTGTTTCAGGAGGCACTATCATGTTTGGCACCGGTGAAACCGAAACAGCCAACCAGGCCAATACCTTCACCCTGGAGAGTTCGGTCCCACTACATCATCTCATTGTTGACGGCACAACCAATCCAAAAACTGTAACCCTCCAAACATACGGTCATACTCTCGGCGGAAATCTCCTTATTGAGGCCACTTCCTCATTCCTGGCAAACAGTCTGAACCTGAATATTGCCGGCAATCTCACCAATAAAAACAGCAGTGCCTTTGAGGGGGCAACGTCCGGAGGATTTCAACCTGGCTCTGCGTCACAGGCAACAACATTTAACGGTACTACTGTCAATCAAACCATCACTGGTGTAGCGGGTAACCTGACCAATTTCGGTAACCTTACGATCTCGAATACCTCAGCGGAAGGCAAGGTTACAATTCAACCCAATACAGCCGCCCGAATCCTGGGAATCCTTACGATTGATGCATCCGGTACCCTGGAAGCCTCCGTCAGTGATACACTCACAATTTGCGGGCAATGGACCAACAACGGAGACTTCTTGCACAGTAATTACATGACCCGGTTTGACGGTACAACCCTGGTAACAGGCAGTTCGGTCACGACCTTTTACAACGCCCTGGTTACCGGATCAGGAACGCTGACCAGCCCTCCTTCAGGAACCATGCAAATTGAACACGATTTCACCAACCACGGTACATTCCAGCACAACAGCGGCACTGTTGGCTTCACAGGCATCATCCAGGAGATTACAGGAAGTTCACCAAACCTCTTCAACAACCTCACAATTGCCGCCACAAGCACAACCCTCATGTCGACAGCCGGACAGGAATTAATCGGCATCCTGTTGTGTGACGGAACCCTGGCAGCTTCCAATAAGCTTACCCTGCTGTCAACAGCTTCGCAAACTGCATTGGTTGATGGGACAGGAGCGGGTGTGATCACAGGAACTATTGTAATTCAGCGGTACCTTCCTTCCGGCTTTGGATACAAATACTTCAGCTCGCCATTTCAGGATGCAACCGTCGCGTCATTTTCAGATGACATGGATCTGACAGCCTCCTTCCCTACATTCTATAACTACCTCGAAGAAGATACCGCATCAGGTTGGGCGATCTACACCGAAACCATCAACCCTCTTGAGCCTATGATTGGATATGCCGTGAATTTCGGCGCAATAGCCAACCCTCAAACTGTTGACCTTTCAGGTACGTTATCCAACGGTCTCCTAAGTGCTGTTGTATTGTTCAACAACAACGAGGCCTTCACCCTTGGATTCAATCTTTTAGGCAACCCGTATCCTTCTCCTATCGACTGGGACGCTGCAGCAGGCTGGACTAAATCCAACATCGACAACGCGATCTATTTCTTCAATGCCGGAGTTACCAATCAATATCTTGGGACTTACAGCAGTTACGTAAACGGGATATCAAGTGATGGCATCGCCGATAATATCATTCCCTCCATGCAAGGGTTCTTTGTCCATGTTTCAGATGGGAGCTACCCGGTAACAGGATCTATCCAGGCCGACAACAGGATCAGGACCAACGACCTCGCTCCAGAATTCCACAAATCCAACATGATTAATGAATCCTCGTTTATCCGGATCTCAGCCTGCCTGGGCATCAATCAGCAGCAGAAAGATCCACTGGTGATCCGGTTCTCCGACTCATCCGGATTGGACTTTGATCCTGTCGAAGATGCTCTGAAACTGATGAACACCGAGCCGTCAGTTCCAAACTTTTATGCACTGACCCCATCCTTATTGCGTCTCTCCATCCAATCGACTTCCCCCGTGCCAGTCGGATCATCCTACCGGATCCCTTTGGGAATCGACACAAAAACAGAGGGAATGGTCCTGTTTGAACTATCAGACTATTCACCCGACCTAACCGGTCTCTATGTGTATTTCCATGATGCGGTCAGAGGCATCTACCACCAGTTAACGAAGGATAAGGATTATACCCTGTTTCTTGAGTCAGCCTCTTACACGAACCGTTTTTCTCTTGTTGTGAGTGAGACAGACATCCTTCTCAATCCCGACATTGGTACCCCTTTCTATGCATGGAGCAGATCCAACCGACTTCATTTTCATGTCAATCTATCGGAAATATTTCACGGAACAGTCATTCTCTACAACCTGATGGGACAAAAAATATTCGAGCAACCTGTTTATGAGAATGGTCATTACGAGTTAACCCTTGATGTATCGCCAGGCTTATATGTTGTCAGCCTCCGTACGGAAGGATTTTTTGAATCACAAAAAGTAATTATCTCATCCCGATAACATGGATTCTATTTTTAACATCTACCTGTATAGATTCTTCCCGTTAATCCTTTTGTTTTTCCTGTGGGACTCACCGCATGCATCTGCACAGGAGCACCCCCCAAAGCCAGTATCCTTAGTTACATTCCAAAACATTAGCTTCGGAGGTTTTGCCCAAGGTTCCTTTGGAGGCACGGTCACGGTCTCTTCCAGTGGTATTCGCTCCTCCACTGGGGATATCATCCTGCTTAACCTGGGGTTCACTTACGGTCCGGCCGTTTTTGAAGCGGATGCCAATCCGGGGACCATCATCTCCCTTTCGCTGGGACCTGATGTTGAACTAACCGGAAGCAACGGTGGATCCCTGATGCTCCACCTGGAAGATCCATCCCCGGGATTTTCCTTCGTAACCAGTGTAACTCCACCTACCACTACCCAGATCAGTGTGGGAGGCACGCTGACCGTGGGTAGTTCGGCCGCTAACCCGCCAGGTGCCTACAACGGTTCATTTTTCATCATCGTTAACCAGGAATAACTCAGGTTGAACCGCTCTCCCCACAAAAACATCCCTGTCAAAATCTTCCTCCGGGTGATGCTGTTGGCTTTTCTCCCCACCTTCGTGTTTTCACAAGAATCGGAAGAGGTTAGTGAAGTATCCCTCTTTCTGAATATCCCCCAGGTAGGAAACTTTGAGATT
>Ga0351873_10033_pt2 | contig 38185 bp, 29 predicted proteins | sample TotcelFGM3001N11_FD_206764 | JGI IMG/M metagenome (GOLD analysis project Ga0351873, IMG submission 206764) | Enriched cells from coal bed in the Powder River Basin, Montana, United States - Total cells FGM rep2 HSBNCT.FGM.300.1.N11 ... | reverse complement strand
AAGCGACGGACACAAGGCCACCTGCCGAGCCACGTTGCTTTGGACGGCCGGACTGCAGCCTTTACCAAATCCGAAGGCGGCCAGCTCCACATACACCCCGCCTCCCTGTTTGCCGCGGCCCTGACCGGTCCGTTCACGCGGTCCACAGTACAGCGTCGTGATCCAGAAGATCAGGCCACCCCAGAGTTGGACTCGTCGCGAGCGTTTCTCGGGCGGGCGTAAGGCCACCTCCGCTCGTTGCTCGAGTTCCTCGACCACCTGCCGCGTGGCCGGTAGACGACTCACTTCCGCCAACAATCCGGCCGCCACCATCGCACCGCCGCGACGGTAGAACAGGCCAATTTGTTCTTCGACTTCTCGAAAGCTGCCGGGCCGCTCACTCAGTCGCTGCCGCCATTGGGGCAACTGCATCATCAACTCGGAGTGAAACTGTCCGCACATTTGCTCGGGCGAACCGACGACCAAACCATCCTCGGAATCCATGCGCAAATCCATACCGGGCCTCCGTGAAAAACAGACCTTCGTCGTTTTCACAGGAGACCGAAAAATCAGGAACTGCTCCAGACCAATTTCTTGACACGGCCAGTCATGCTAGCAGTTCCCGCGGCATCGCCATATTCCGGGATCGCACCCGGATGACCCGACCATCCGCGCAATCCTAGATCTTAGCCTGCGAAGAGTATTCAATGTCTCCCTGGCTGAAGATGGCCAAGAAGGGTTAGAAAAGGCGAGAATCGAATTCCCGGATTTGATCATCTCCGATGTCATGATGCCCAAGATGGACGGCTTTGAACTGAAAGAGGTGATGCGGGAAGAACCCGAACTGCACTTGGTGCCTTTTATCTTTCTGACTTCGAAAAGTGACGAGAAGGATCGCCTTTACGGGCTGATGACGGGAGCAGACGACTATCTGGTCAAACCCTTCGATGTCGATGTGCTGATCAAACGCGTGCGGATGCTGATCGATCGGTCCCGCGTTTACCGGGAAGATTCGCTGGCGGTCTTTTCGAAGGAAATCAATGCGATTTTCGTCCCGGACGAATTACCGGCGATTGAGGGCTATGATCTTTTTTGCAAGATTAAGCCGGCGACGATGGGCGGTGGTGATTTCATTGATATCGTCAGGATTGACGACGAGAGTTTTATGGTGCTTCAGGGCGATGTCATGGGCAAGGGGATCAAGGCCAAGTTTTTTGCCTATGCATTTAGTGGCTATTTCAGAGGCTTGATTCACGCCGCGTTGTCCTTTAATCTTAATTTTTCTCCGGCGCAACTGGTCAATCGTTTTTCGGCGATGGTTGACAGCGACCCGTTCTTGCAGGATATTTTCATCACGTTTTTCCTGTTCAACCTGAACACAAGGGAAGCTACGTTGACTTGTTGCAACGCCGGCTACATGCCGGGACGATTGATCAATCAACGCACGCAAGACATCGTCGAATTGAACGTCGGAGGTGGCATCCCCGGATTCTATGCTGGTGAGTACGAGGAACAGAAGATTGAACTGACACCCGGCGACACGTTGGTTCTTTGTTCGGACGGTGTCGACGAAGCGAAGAACATCGATGGTGAAATGCTCGGGAACGATCGTCTAGCACAGTTTCTGCGTGAACGTGAAGAATCAACGGCCTGTGTGCTGGGCGATGCGATCTGCAAGCTTGTCGACGACCACATGCGAAAGGCTCTGCAGTACGATGACATTTCGATTTCCGTGTTTAAGAAACTCTAATCATTGACCCTGCAGTTTTTATCATGGCTATTGAATCGCGCATTGAGAATCAAGTCGAAGTTCTGAGCTTTCGGGGGACATTGAACGCACAGAACGTGTCCGAAGTCAAATCTCACATTGAGAAAATCCTGGCCGGAAACCGCCGTATCGCGGTACTGGATCTGGAGAACCTCGAAGAAATCGATAGCTCCGGCATCGGGGCCATTGTCTCGTTACTGAAGCGAATGCGCATGCAAAAACGGGATGTCCGCATTTTTCGCCTGCGCGGAACCGTGAAGAAGCTGTTCGAGTTGCTTCGCATTGACAAGAGCATGGAGGTCTTTGAGGACTGGCAAAAGGCGACTCTTCTTTGATCTGGCGTCGCTCACCACGCGATCAGTCAGCATGCGGATGGCGGAGGACACCAAGCCGAGCGGTCCCCGCGCGATGGCCAGATCCCTCCATCGCTACGGGCCAACCGCGACGGTATTTGATCGTAACGCGATGAAATGTGGGAGTACTTCGCAAGGCGATAATCATGGCTCCGTCGCGAGCAAGTCATGCTCGCCCCCCCCATGAGTCTAGCTGCCTGCGATGGGCCGCCCGCGGTCAGGTGGTCAGAATGTATGGTCAGAATGTATGGTCAGAATGTATGGTCAGGAGGCTGGTCAGGAGGCTGGGGATTCCTCTAGCGGCATACCGAGGATACAATAGGCAGGCCATACGAAGAACTGCGCACTCCTGGGGGGGTTCCAAATGAAGGCGACACCAGCGAGGGATGATCGCGCGGCCGACGAAAAACGCCGCGTCTTGATTGCTGATGACGATCCTGTTACGCTCCGCGCCCTCGGTCATTATCTGACGATGGCCGGTTACGACACGGTGATGGCTGCGGACGGTCGGGAAGCGATCCAGCAGTTGGGCGAAGAGATCAACACGGCGTTGTTCGATTTGGAAATGCCGCACGTCTCGGGACTGGATTGCCTGCGTTATGTGCGGAAAAACCATCGCGACATCAGCGTGATCATGATCTCGGGCAGAGGCGGTCTCCAGGACGCGGTGGCTGCGATGAAGGAAGGCGCCTTTGATTACATCACCAAGCCGTTCAACCGCGATGAACTGTTGGCCCGCGTGAATCAAGCCTGTCGAGCGACAAAACTGGCCCGCGACAACGCGGGGCTGCGCGCCGTCGTCGCGCCCGCTGCGCCCTCCTTCGACTTCATCGCACGCTCGCCGCTGGCCCGCCAGATGCTGCGGCAAGTCACCAAGGCGGCGAAGTTGGATTCCACGGTCATGTTGACCGGCGAGAGCGGCACGGGCAAGACCATCATCGCACGGATGATCCATCAGGCAGGAACGCGCGCCGCTGGGCCCTTCGTCACCGTCAACTGCGCTTCGCTGCCGCGGGATTTGGTGGAAGCCGAGTTGTTCGGCCACACCAAGGGGGCTTTTACCGGCGCGGTCAACGATCGGCCGGGACGCGCGGAAATCGCTGACGGCGGGACGTTGTTCTTGGACGAGATCGGCGACATGCCGTTGGAACTGCAGCCCAAGCTGCTGACCTTCTTGCAGGATCGCACATTTCAACGCATCGGCAGTAACAGGGTGTACACGGTCGACGTTCGGTTGATCGCGGCCACGCACCAGGATCTGGCCGAAATGTGCCGCGAGAGACGGTTCCGCGAGGATCTGTATTTCCGGCTGAATGTCATCTCTTTGCGCGTCCCCACACTCCGCGAACGCGTGGAAGATATCCCGGAATTGGCGCGGCAAACCCTGCAACGGATCGGCCGCCATCGCGGCCAGCCTTCCTTGACGCTCGATGCGACGGCCGAGGCAGCGCTGCTGCGGCACCCTTGGCGTGGCAATGTCCGAGAACTGGAAAACCTCCTGGAACGGGCTTCGGCATTCTGCGAGGATGAGATCATTCGGATCGAGGACTTGATGCTCCCCGACGCGATGCTCCCCGACACCCTGGACGACAGCACGCCGACGGTGCCGATGCCGGGCGGAGGCACGCTCGACGAATTGGAGAAGCAAGCGATCCTGAATACCTTAGAGGCTGTCGGCGGCAACAAGGCCGAAGCGGCTCGGCGGCTGGGGATCAGCGAGAAGAGCATCTACAACAAGATGAAGCGTTTCGGACTCAGCTAGGGATCGCTCCGCAGGGCATCCTACGGGCCTCCGCGGCGTTTGCTGGCCGTGCTTGGCCAGCCCAAAGCTCGGCGTCCTTGATCGCGCCTTGTATTTCAGGCTCGGGTTCGCCCCTCTGTGTTCCCCGCGCTGGTTTGTGTTAGAATGGGGTTCGGGACTGTATCTTGTCTCCGCCTGCAGCGGCTGGTCGCTGCAGACATGCAACTCGGACTCGATCCAAGGAGCTGCCGATGAACTGGTTTCCCAAACGCACCGTGGTCGTCCCTGTGGACTTTTCCGACGATTCGCTGGCGGCTGTCGAGACGGCCCTGGAGTTGGTCGCCGAGCCATCGGGAGTCCGCGTGGTGCATGTGCTGCCCGAGGCGGCGATGATGGACCCTGATCCAGTTTGGATCGAGATCGACAACGCGAACCGCGCGGAGCGGACCACCGAGGTTCTGCGGCAGCGTCTGTCGGGCGAAAAGTACGAGCAGGTCCAGATCGAAATCGAGTTCGGTGATCCGGGCTATCGCATTGCGGACTTTGCCCAACGCGTGGCCGCCGAGTTGATTGTGATCCCGTCGCACGGCCGCACGGGCTTGGGACGTATGCTGCTGGGCTCCGTGGCCGAACGGGTGATTCGCCTGTCTCACTGCCCGGTGCTGGTCCTGCGGAAATGACACCCGAGCCCATGCCCCTGCCTCGACCGCCCGCCGGTTCGACAGGAGGAGTTCGCCTGTGAGCCGTCACATGCTGGGACGCCCGATGGAGGTTCTGTTGATCGAAGACGGGCTGTTAGACGCGCGGCTGACGATCGCCGCGCTGAAAAAAAGCGGCCTGCTCCACCGCCTGACGCTGCTCCGCGACGGGCAGGAGGGCCTCGAGTTCCTGCGGCGCGTCGGCAAGTTCGCTCGCGCACCTCGTCCCGACCTGATCCTGTTGGATCTGCTCCTGCCCAAGAAAAACGGCTTCGATGTGCTGGCGGAGGTCCGCTTGGACGAGGACCTGCGAGAGATTCCCGTGGTGATCCTGACCGCCGCCGATGACGAAGGGTTTCCGGCACGCGCAGAACAGTACGCGGTCAAGCACTTCATCAAGAAGCCCGTGAACTTTGACAAGTTCCTCGACGCCGTCAAGAAGCTCCGCAGCTACTGGCACGACGACCTGATTTTGCCTTCGCTGGACTAACGAAGACCTAGCGGCTCAACTGGGCCAACGCGATGATCGCCCGTTTGGCCGCGTCCGCACTGCCGAGCTTCTCGATCAGCTTCTTGGCTTCGAGCAACGCCGACAGGGAGATCTGATCGTCGTCCGCCGCTTTCGCGGTTGGTGCGGTTGTCTCGGGTTCTGCGGTGGATTCGGCCGCTTTCTTGCCCCGTTTCTTGATGCCCATCTGGAACTTGATGTTGCTGACGTACTTTGGCGCGACATCGATCCCCTGGGCCTTCAACGCCTCGGAAACGGCCATTGGCAGGGCGCCACGATGCTGCTTGAGGTAGTCCTTGACCGCTTGGGTCTTGTTCGCTGGCGACAGATCACCGCTCCCAAGTTCGAATTTTCCAGCGTTGGTTTTCTTTGACTTTGCCATGATTTTACTCTTGTTATGGGGGGAAGGGAAAGGGGATATTTGCCCCTAAGTCTAATTTGCGGGGACAAGGCAAGCAACCGCCCTTCGAGATAAAACAGCCCTTCTGGTAGATTCGGCGGGCGAGTCTCCCCGTGGTGTCACGTCGACGTGGGAATGGAAAACGATCGGCTTCATCGTGATTTCATCGGAAAATCACCCGTTCTTCATACGTTCTTAATATCCGCATGGTCACATACTCTCCCATCAGGGCCGCAGGTGGGACGAGGGAAGGGAAGTGCGGGCGGTGAGTGGCTTGCGGTGGACCGCCGCCGCGTCGAAAATGAACCCAAGATTGGGATCGGACCGTTGCTCTGGCGAGGAACCAGGAAAAGACCGGGCGAGGCCGCAAGGAACAACACGCATGTCCAAGGTATTGATCATCGAAGACGACCGAGCCCTGGTCGAGGTCTTGGCTTACAATCTGCGCCAAGCCGGATACGACGTGGAAGCGGCCTACGACGGGATGGATGGCTTGACGCAGACACGACTCAAGTCGCCCGATATCGTGGTGCTCGATCTGATGCTGCCGGTCATGGACGGAATCGAAGTCTGTCGACGGCTGCGGAGCGATCCGCACACCAGCGAGACGTTGGTCCTGATGCTGACCGCCAAGACCGAGGAAGCGGACCAACTGGTCGGGTTTTCCGTCGGCGCGGACGACTACGTCACCAAGCCGTACAGCACACGGTTGTTGCTGGAACGTATCCGCGCTTTGGAACGTCGCCGCCGCTCGGGCGCGGTCTCCGATGCGGACATCGTCAGCTTGTCGGGCGTCACCGTCGACCGCCGCCGCCACCAGGCGTCCGTGGCAGGCCGCGTGCTGAATCTGACGCGAAGCGAATTCCGCCTGCTCGAAACCCTGGTCCGCCAGCCCGGTCGGGCATTCAACCGAACGGAATTGATCAACGCAGCCTTGGGAGAGGACACGATTGTGTTGGAGCGGACGATCGACGTTCACATCCGGGCCATTCGCCGCAAGCTGGGAGAGGCCGCCGACGTGGTGGAAACCGTCCGCGGCGTGGGATACCGCTTTCGCGATCCCAATTCGCCCGCCCAGGAATCGACGGAAGAAGATCCTTGGTGAGGCGGCTTTCCGCCGCCAAGTGGGGCAGGCACCGTGCTGGTCTTTCCTGTCGGACAGGCGGGCAACCTGACTGAGCGAGCTGGATGACGAATCCGGGCTGGCGCGCCTCCTAGCCGTCCACGTCCCTACGGGCCCGTCCAGACGACATTTCGCGCCGCTGGTCCACCGTCGGTTGGCCGGCGATTGAAGAACGTGTCGTGGTAGGGAGCGTTGGCGTCGACCCACGTGACCAGGGTCAGCCACTGGTCCGGCGACAGCTGAACCTCGCGGCGATGCAATTCGTCGTCCAGCAGCACGCGCACCAAAGGACTCTTGTGCGAGCCGAATTCCAGCGGCCGGGTCACGGCCGCGTTGCTGAAGCGATTCGACACGGAGACCAGCATCCTGGCGGTTGCCGCCGGCTTGACGTGGATCGCGTCGGCGGGGCTCAAGCCGAACATCGTCCGAAACGACTGGAGGAATCCGTCTGCCGCCCGCGTCGCCGAGAAATCCAAGCCGCCATCCGGTTGCTCGGCGCCGTGACAGCGGGTGCAGTGCTGGTCCAGCAGCGGCTGGATCAGGTGTTCGTAGCCGAGTAATCGCTCGGCACCCCACGGCGGCGGCGACGGCGCGTCGGCAGGCCGCGTGAGGGCCGTCGGCTGGGCAGATGGCCCAGGCGGCCCGGCCACCGCTCTCGCACGGACCGCCAGTCTCCCCTCCGCTCGCGGCGTCTGGCTCGACGACTCGTGACAGCCGATGCACCCTCGCACTTCGCCGGCATGCAGCGTCACGTGGCTCCGCATGCGGCGGATTTCCATCAGATTCTCGTCCAACGCTTGGAAGTAGACGGAGGTGTCCGCCGGTACCGTGAAATGGGCGGAACCGTCGGCTTCGACCGGCACGATGCCCAGCACGCGGACCGGCGCCCACTCCCAGTACCCAAACTGCGGTTCCCAGGCGTTCCCCGGGATGTACCGCATGGCGCCGAACTGTTCGTCCAGCGGCCAGCCGACCCGCTGCGAGATCCGCAGATACTTGATGCTGCCGTGCGGCATCCCCGTCAATCCCTGATTCGCGTCCGCCACATAGCAAGTGGCCTCGGCCTGGGAACGGTCGGCAACCGGCGCCAGGATCGGCGCAATGATCGGCGGTCGAGGCCGCGCGCGCACAGGCATCGGGAAGGAACACGAGTAGATCCGTTCCCGCCGAATCAACTCCTTGTTGCCAAAGACGTCGATCAGGTACAGGGCAAAGCCGTTGGCCCGCGTGCTGTTGCTGTACGAATAGGCGACCAAAAAGCACTTGTCGGACAGGGCCCACGGCGTCTGGTAAACGCCGCCTCGATCCCGGACACCGCCTTCGGCAACCGGTTCCCCGGCCATTTTGCCTTCTTGCGGCACGACCCCCGGCGTCACGATCCGCAGACCGCTCGGGTCGTTGATCCCTCGCGCCGGATCGATCACCACCACGGGGCCGTAGGCCAGCGTGTGGTGTCCGGTGGCGATGGAAACCAACCGCGTCGTGCCGGGGATCGAACGCGTATCCCGCAAGCCGTAGGGGAACGACAGATGCTGCTTGTAAACCGCGTCGGCCTGCGTGCCGTCGGGACGCATGGCCCAGATCGAGTGGACTTCGAGGAAGTGCCGCTCCTGGTACTCCCACCGCGTGTAGCCGATCAGGCCGTTGTCCAGTGTGTGCGGATAGCGGTCGATGTCCTTGTTGTCGTTCAGTCGCCGCAGGCGGCCGCCCTCGGCATCCACGGCGTACAGGTTGATCACCGTGTGGTCCGCCGAGAACTTGCCGCACTCGCTGCTGCGGCCCGAGCGATCCGAGGCGAAGGCGATCCCACCGTCGGGCAGATAGGTCGGTTCAAAGTCGCTCCAATAGGGATGATTCGTCACCTGCCGCAAGCCGCTGCCGTCCAACCGCACTTCGAAAATCTGCGTCGCGGGCTGGTCGCCCCGCAGCAGGAACACGTAATCGCCGCTGAGCGTATCCCACGGCGGCGGCCAATGGGGCTGGCGGGCGTAACCGAACACGACGCGGTCGGCATCCCACCCCAAGTCGATGCCGTGGACGTGGCCGGGGCCCAGCCGCCCGTCGAGCACGTCGCGGACCGGATCGCCCGGATGCAGGCCGGCTTGCACGCCGATGTCGCCGCCCGGCTTGTGGCCCCAGGGATATTGCGAGCCGGTGATGTTGGGAAAGGACCCCGGGTGGCACTTGACGAAAGCCACCTGGCCGAAGTCCACGGCCGGATTCGCCAGCACGATCGTCCGCGCCGTGTGGCGCGCGGCCAGCCAGATGCGGCGATGACTGGGCAGATCGTTCGGTGCTTGGGCGATACGGGCCGCCAGCTGGTCGCGCAGCGCCTGCAGCCGGTCCAGCTGCGTTCGCAACGAGGCCACCGCCTCCGCGGGCAGCCCTCGCAGCTCGGCGTCGGCCAATGATCCGCTGGCTCGCCGCACAATCAAACCGGCCGAAGCGAGCAAGCCGTTGGCGTCCCGGTGAATACCCCAAACCGTCGCTTGCCGCACATAGTCCGCCGCGAGCCAAAAGTCGCCGTCCAGGCCGCTCCAGCGGACGAACCAGGCCGGCGGATCGTTCCCCGGCCAGCGTTCTACCTGGCCGTCGTTTTCGTTGTTGACCTTGGTCGCGATGGCCCATTCAGCGATCCCCGCCACAAATGGGTCGTCGTCCGCCAGTAACCCGGCCGCTTCCTCCGCAGCCGAATCCGTCAGCTTGCCGTCCCGCGCCGTAGCCAACAGCGTCTCGGCCCGCGACAACGCGCTATCGGTCGTGGTGGCGGTGGCGATCCGAGCCGAAGCAGAATCCTGGGCAGCGGCGGTAGAAGCGAGCAGAAAGAACAGGGATAGGGATAGCGCTGATGGGGTAGATCGCGAATCAAGCCGGTTCATGGTCTGGCTCCACGGGGCGAGCGTTCTGGGAGAGGACGGGCAACGTTGCCGATACGGGCGACGCGCACAGGTGGCATCCGCCCCTATTGTGCCACGCAGACGGCGGGCAGACAACACGAGAAACGATCAGCACGAGAAACGATCAGCAACTCGTTCATGCCATCTAGCAGACGAGCGGGGTATTGGCGTAAAATGAAGAATGAGCCGTCAAATGTCTGGAAAGGACGGTGATGGCAATTTCACTGTAACGATTCGAGAGTGTTGTCCGTCTGATGTACCGCACCCTGCTAAAATCGAAAATCCACCGAGTCCAAGTCACCGATGCCGACCTGCATTACGTAGGCAGCGTGAGCATCGATCGCCGCCTGATGGAGGCGGCCGATATCTTGGAGCACGAGCAGGTGGACATCTACGATATCACCAACGGCGCTCGCTTGACGACCTATGCGTTGGTCGGCCCGGCAGACTCCGGCACGATCTGCATCAACGGGGCCGCCGCGCACCTGGTCCGGCCAGGCGATCTGGTCATTATCGCCTCGTATGCCATCTACGACGACCAAGAGGCCCGGACTCATCAGCCCCACATCGTGCTGGTCGACGCCCGCAATCGCATCGCCTCAGAAGACCTGCCCAAGACGGAAGATGACGTGTGCTGATCGTTGCTACGAGCGAGGATCGATCCGGGCTGAGATGCCACCAGACGTGCGGGCTATTGATTTCATGTGGAGGGGACACGCCGTCGCCCCATACGTTGTGCCTCGCAACCCAGCAAGATACAAGATATCCAGCCGCGGAGCATCCCTCATCCCTCATCCCTCATCCCTCATCCCTCATCCCTCATCCTTCATCCTTCATCCTTCACTTCCGTCCAGCACTGCTGCAGGTAATCTCGGCTCTTGGCCAGTGCGGCCGACATCGCTTCGGGCTCCAAGTCGCCGTGCATAAACGGATTGACGTAGCCACGATAGCGAATCTTGGCCAGCGCCGCGAGCCAGGGGCAAAAATCGGTGGGGCCGTGGCCGGGCAGCTGGGCGACGCCCCCGGCGTGTTGCCAGGCATAAAAGAAGAACAGCTGGTCGCCGCAGATCGCGATCGCGTCCTCGACCGACGCCTTGATCGCTTGCACGTGATACGGCGCCAGCGCGATGCCCAGCCGCGGCGACTGGTTCAGGTCCACAAACGCTTTGAGCGAATCGACCGTGTTGAGCAGGGCATGGCCGTGGTTCTCGATGGCCAGGTACGAGTTGTACTTCTCGGCCAATTCCACTTGCGGCTTCAAGCCGTCGAGGAATACTTTCATCCGCGCGGTCAGCTCCTCGGGCGGACACGGTCCCGCACTGCCCTGCACCGCCACGCCGCCGCCGGCTTCGCCCAGCAGCTGGGCGTATCGCGCATAGCCGCCCGCATAGACGGAGAAGGCGAACAGTTTCAGCTGCTGGGCGTCCAGCACCTTGCGCAGTCCGTCCGCTCCCAAACGCTTGGCCACGTCGTCCAAGTGCGGACAGCCCTGGTGCGCCGACCAGACATCGACGGCCTCGAACCCCAGTTTCGCAATCTGTTCGCAAGCTTGTTCGACGGGCAGATGCAGGTAGTGAATCGAGGATGTGGACAACCGCATCGTCCAGGCGGCCGGATCGTCGCCGGCGGCAGAGTGGCGCGAGGCGATGGCGGTGGCACAGGCGGCAGCCGTCAGCTGACGCAGGAACGTTCGGCGGTTTGGCGGGGAGCCGTTTTCACGGGTCGGGAGAACGCTGCGCATGATCGTCGCTCCAGGAATGTGGGTGGGGAAAGTTTCCAAAGTCGGCTGCCTTGGCGGCGCGATACTTCGCTGCGCGTCAACGCGGTAACGGGTCAACATGACCGAAACTGCCGCCAGTGTAGCTTGCGGTCGTATGAAAATCTACGACGGATCGCCCACCAGCCGAGTGCGTCTTCCAGGCTAAAGGGTTGTGAGCGGCACGGCGCTAGCCGCCGGTTCTGGTCGCCACCGGCGGCTAGCGCCCAATGCCGCTTACTTTGGGACCATTTGGGAGCGTTCTTGTTAGCGGAGCGGCGCGAGCCGCCCGGTTTTCCGACTGCAATACCGGACGGCTTGCGCCGTGCCGCTACAAAGGAAGCGGCATTGGGCTAGAGCCATGCCGCTCACTCATGGCAACCCCAACATCTGGGCTTGACGACGCACTGGCGAACCAAGTGTCCGCCCGACGTTTAGTCAAACACCTGGCGGCAGTGGATCGGGAATACGTGTCGGCGTCGGGTTGCGGCCTTGCCGCCGTGTCAAACGCCGCCCAGTGCGGCTTGAACCGAGGCGACGGTCTGATGCAACGACTGTGCGACTGCGGGCAGAGACGTTGCATAGGCCAGTACGGTGACGAGAGGTTCGCCCGCGGAAAACCTGAATCCGTAGCGAGGAATGTCTGCCACCGCGGGACGAGCGGGATCCTGGTTCAGGCGGCGCACAAAGTCGTCAAAGCCAGTCGGCACACAGCCCGTATGTCGGGCGTAGACGATCGCTTTGCCGACGCGCTGCTCAGGCATTCGAGACGATTTGCCTTGCAAGGAGCAAGGGGCTGTAGACCAGCCCGTCGTCAAGCCGCCGGGGCTCGGGGCACCGCACGGTTGCGGAACGTCAGGCCCTTCCGCCGGCAACTCGCCGCCGAGGCAGGCGATCACGTGCGGCACCATCGTGGTGAGGCCGCAAGCCAACTCGAGGACCTCGATCGAGGCCGTGTACCGGGGATTCACTTCGACGACCCAGATCGCCTCTTCGGTCATCACGGCATCGACGCCGAACAGGCCTGACAGTCCAAAGCGGCCGGCCAGGGCTTGCCCGATCCGCTCCCACTGTCGCCGCTGATCGGCACGGACGTCCAACGGGCCCAACGAACCGGCGTACTCAAAGCCCTGGGCTCCGGCCCACACCGCGCCGATCAACTGTTGTGTTGCCCCGAGCCAGAGGGCTTTGCGCCCAGCCCCCACGAAGACGGCGCTGCACGGCATGCCCGCGACGTACTGTTGGTAGTAGAAGCGTCCGTTCTCGGCGCGAATCTCGGCGCGAGTCTCGGCGCGAAGCCGATCGTTCCACGGGCTGTCGCCTTGATGCTCGTGCGGCGGCAGAGAAGCGAACGCGATCCCCCGTCCACCGCCGGACTTTCGCGGCTTTCGCAGCCAGGTTCCCTGCGCCGCGACGGGCGGCTCGACAGAAACCGGCAACGACGGCAAGCCCTCTGAACGCAGCGTGTCGGCCAAACGAAAGGGATCCCGCACCGCGCGCAGGACATGGCCCGGGTTTCCGTACAGGACTCGCTCGTCGGCGATGCGGTCGACCAACTGTGGATGGTTCTCCAAGCCCCCCGTGTACAACCACGGGCAAGGCGGAAACGCATTGGCAGCATGCTCCAAGTCGTCTGGATAGCCGTCGATACGGAGGCCATCGCAAGCGGCGGCCAGGTCCTCGTCTTGGAAACAGTCCACGGCCACAGGGCAGAATCCCGCTCGCAAGGCCGAGAACGCCGCTGCACGGGCACTGACGCCCATGATCAGCACCTGCGAACCCCCATATACGCTTCTCCGCGTTCCGTCAATCATGTGTGCTAATGCCGTCATGGGTCCTTGAATTTGTCGCACCGTCTGGTACCTTCTCGCCTTAGTTCTCGAACTGGATTCCACAGCCTGCAGGGTTGGTGGGGTCGGTGGCGGGACAGGTTCGTTGGTTCTATCACATCTGAAGAAGGAGAACAGTCTCATGTCGATGTTCATCGGAGAAGCGTTGGCTGGCGACGGGAACGAAATTGCTCATATCGACCTGTTGATCGGCAGCAAGGACGGTCCGGTCGGTGTTGCGTTTGCCAACGCCTTGGCTCGTCAGAGCGAAGGGCACAGCAATTTACTGGCCGTTCTGACGCCGAACCTGGCTGTCAAACCGTCCACGGTAATGATTACGAAAGTGACCATCAAGGGCATGCGCCAGGCGGTGCAGATGTTTGGTCCGGCTCAGGCCGCGGTGGCCAAGGCCGTGGCGGACGCGGTGGCCGAAGGCGTCATCGCCAAGGGCGACTGTGAAGACCTGGTCATCGTGTGCGGCGTGTTCATTCACCCGGCGGCCGAGGACGACAAGAAGATCTATGACTATAATTACCAAGCCACCAAGGACGCGATTGTCAACGCCATGAAGGGCACCCCGACGGTGGACGAGATGCTGGCCGGCAAGGACAGTGCGAAGCACCCGTTCCAAGGATTTTAGTGACATGACCGAGAGCAAGCCGCGGATCCTTGTGCAAATCGACTCGGACGATCATGCCAGCGTGTTTGACGCGGTGGTGGCGATCGATGCCGGTGTTGACCACTTGTTACAGTATCACGGGGTGACTGAGGGCGATGTGCAAAACCTTGTGCATGGTTCGATATTCACCCGTGGTTCACACGACTTGAGATCGACGGCGATTTTCGTCGGCGGCACCGACGTGGCGGCGGCCGAGCGGTTGGTCAAGCGCGTCTTGAAGAGCTTCTTCGGGCCGTTGCGGGTGTCGGTGATGATGGATGCCAGCGGCGCCAATACGACGGCCGTGGCGGCGGTCCTAGCGGCCAGTCGCCACGTGCCGTTACAGGGAGCCACGGCCTTGGTGTTGGCGGCGACCGGTCCTGTCGGCCAGCGGGTCGCGCGGTTGTTGGCTCGCGAAGGCGCCCGCGTGCGGGTGGCTTCGCGAGACGTGGTGCGTGCCCAACGGGTTTGCGATCTGGTCCGCGAGCGGGTAAAGACGGCCGAATTGCAGCCGGTCGGGACGACGTTGGAGTCGCTACCGGCCGCTTTGGAGGGAGCTTCGATTGTGATCTCGGCAGGAGCGGCTGGGATCGAAATGGTTGCGGCCAAAGCGTGGCAGTCGAGCGAGTCGCTCCGCGTGGCGATCGACTTGAACGCCGTCCCGCCGCTGGGGATTGCCGGCGTCGAGGCGACGGACAAGGCGGTTTTGCGCGGGGCGGTGACTTGCTATGGTGCCATCGGCGTCGGGGGAACCAAGATGAAGATCCACGGCACGGCGATCGCCAAGTTGTTCCAGAGCAACAGTCAAGTGTTTGACGCGGAGGAGATTTTTGCGATCGGCCGCGAACTGGAAGGATAGCGGCGACAACTGAAGTCTTTGAAGTTGGGCATTTCGGCCAAGGCGACTGCCCCACCGGCCCCGTGCCGGGGGGGACCGTGAAATATGAGAGCAAAACCATGATAAAACGAGGGCGACGGCAGATCGTGATTCGATTGGGGACGGCCTCGGTCGCCAGCATCTTGGCGATGGGGGTGTTGGTCTTATCGTCTTGTGCACAAACGACAGCGGAACAGGGGAAGACGCCGATGCCGAAGGAAGCGGAACGTGAAACGCAGCTGGCGACGTTTGGCGCCGGTTGTTTCTGGTGTGTCGAGGCCGTGTTTCAGCGGTTACGGGGCGTGGTTTCGGTCGAGTCCGGGTACGCGGGCGGAACGGTGGACAATCCGACGTACAAACAGATTTGCACGGGAACGACCGGCCATGCCGAAGTCTGTCAGATTCGTTACGAACCGGCCAAAATCAGTTTTGACGAATTGCTCGAAGTATTTTGGAAAACGCACGATCCGACGACGTTGAACCGGCAGGGGGCGGATGTCGGCACCCAGTACCGTTCCGTCATCTTCTATCACGATGACCAGCAACGGGTACAGGCCGAGCGGCGAAAGCAGGAACTCGACCAGTCGGGCGCTTGGAACGCGCGGATTGTGACCGAGATCAGCCCGCTGATCAAATTCTTCAAGGCGGAGGACTATCACCAGAATTACTTCCGCTCGAATCCACAGCAGGGTTACTGCCAGTTTGTCATCCGTCCCAAGATGAAGAAATTCGAGAAGGTGTTTCAGGACAAGCTGAAAAATGGGCCTTAGGCCGCTCGGAATCCGCTGTCAGGAATCCGCTGTCGGGGGCTTGTTGTTGCTGGTCCAATCGAACAAAATCTCACTTTTGGGTTTCGAGGTCGCTCGCCCCGTGCGACCGTTGCGAGATTGGCAGGAGTCCGCCGTCCGTGGCCGAATTCTTCGCTGAGATTTTGTGTCTGCCGACCTGGCTAGCCTATCTGCTGGCCGGGTTGATCCATTGTGCCTGGATTCTGAATTTGGTGGCCGGTGGGGCGTTGTTCTTCATTTGGCTGGAACGTAAGGTTTCGGGCCGAATTCAGGACCGGCTGGGCCCCACGCGATGCGGCGGGAAATTTGGCTGGCTGCAGACACTGGCCGACGGACTCAAGTTGCTGACCAAGGAAGACGTGGCGCCGGGCGAAGCGGACGTGTTCCTGTTCCGCATTGCCCCTTATGTGAGTTTTGTATCCAGCTTTGCTGCTTTCTTGGCACTGCCGTTTGCCACCGGCTGGGTCGCCCTGCACATCCATACGGGAATCTTCTTCATTCTGGCGGTCCTGTCGCTGGAGGTGTTTGGAGTCATCTTGGCGGGATACTCGTCCGGCTCGAAGTGGTCCCTGTACGGTGCGGTGCGCGAGGCGGCTCAGGTGGTCAGCTACGAGGTGCCGCTGAAGTTATGCATCGTGATTCCGGTCTTGCTGTGCGGGACCCTGGATCTGGTCACGATTGCCAACATGCAGGCAGGCTGGTTCACCAATTGGCTGGTCTTTCACGATCCCTTCACGTTCGCGGCGTTCTGGATTTACTTCACGTGCAGCTTGGCCAGCGTGAATCGGGCGCCGTTCGACTTGGCGGAAGCGGAGAGCGAGCTGGTGGCCGGTTTTCATACGGAGTATTCCGGCTTGCGGTGGAGCTTTTTCTTCATGGCCGAGTACGGTTCCATGTTCCTGGTCAGCGCCTTATGTTCGATCCTATTCCTGGGCGGTTGGAACGGGCCGATTCCCGTGTTCGACCTGCTGGGCTGGACCTATGGCCAGGACGAGACCGCGTTTCGCCTGACCGGCTATCTGGCGAATCTGGCGAGTTGCGGGAACTTGATACTCAAAGGCGTGGCGGGCGTGACGGTGATGATCTGGGTGCGGTGGACGCTGCCGCGGCTGCGGATCGATCAGGTGATGACCACGTGTTTGAAGTACTGTGTGCCGCTGGCGGCGATTTGTTTCCTGGGCGCGTTAACCTGGCATCTGACGGGCGCGCCGGGCTTGAACGACTTGGCTCCGGTCACCCCCAGCGGGGCGGCGGGCGTCCGCGAGCGTTGGGTTCTGCAGGCCGAAGCGGCGGAACAGGCGGCGGAACAGGCGGCGGCGGTACAGGCGTCGTCGATGGCGGGAAAGGTTGAGGGTTGAAACAATGTTCGCCGCGATCGACTGGCAAGCGACCTTTTTCTGGCTGTTCGCGCTGATTGTTTGCGGCTTTGCACTGGCCGTGTTATTCTCGCCGAACATCGTCCGGATGGCCTTTTATTTGATTCTTTCGTTGGGCGCGGTGGCGGGGCTGTTTTTCTTGGCGGGCGCGGAATTCCTGGGCGCGATGCAACTGATGCTGTACGTCGGCGGCACGCTGGTGCTGGTCGTGTTTGGCGTCATGCTCACGGCTCATCGCAACTTCGTCAGCCTGAGGACAAGCGGCGGCGAGTGGATTTTGGCGTTGTTCGTCGGCGGCGGTTTGTTGGTATTGCTGCTGCAGACCATCACGATCGACAGCTGGCGGCAGCCGTCGGCACACGACGTGGCGCTGCTGGATCACAAGACCACCACGGAGATCGGGCTGGCCTTGACGGGCGTGCGACTGGACGGTCACAGCGGTTTTCTGTTGCCCTTTGTGATTGTCTCGGTGCACTTGCTCGTGGTGCTGATCGGGGCGGCTTATTTGGCGAGAACCAAGCGGCTGCGGGAACGGGAGCCGGCACAATAGCCTGGAAGAGAACGATGACATCCTTGTTCGCGCCAATCACGGTGGCTCATTATCTGGCGGTGGGGGCGGTACTGTTTGTCGCCGGCATCGTCTGCATGACGACCAAGCGGAACGCGTTGGGCGTGCTGATGGGCGCGGAACTGGTGCTCAACGGAGCGAACATCAATCTGGTGGCCTTTGGCAGCGATTTTCTGCGGCCGCAATCCCTGGGACTCGACGGCCAAGTGATGGCCTTGTTTGTGATCGTACTGGCCGCAGCCGAAGCGGCGGTGGCGCTGGCGATCGCGTTGAATTTTTACATTAACCATACAACGATTGACGTCGATCAAGCCGACGACTTGAAGGGCTGATGGAATCCTCTGCGCTGCCATGGCTGTTGGGGCTGGCGACGTTGTTGCCGCTGGCGTCCTTCTTTTTCCTGCTGCTGGTCGGGCCGCGGCTCGGCAAAGCGTTCGGAGATGGTGCGTACATCGCCACCGGTGCGATCGCCGCCGCCGGGGTGCTGTCCTTCGTGGCCTTGTTTCTCTGGCTGGGGAATCACTTTCCCGAAGACGCGTCGCATCACGCGGCGGCCGACGCACACTCCGCACACGGCTCGGCGACGGCGACGGATCATGCGGACGATCAGGCACACGAGGTTTCCTCCCACGCCCACGGGCAGCCGCTGTATTACGCCGGCGAGTACTATTTGCTCGGCATCTTCGGCCAGCTGCGTTTGTCCATCGGGTACTACATCGACTCGCTGACCATCTGCATGTTCTGCCTGGTCACGCTGATCGCCACGTGCATCCACTTCTACTCGATGGGCTACATGCATGATGAACAGCACGAGGTGACGGATCACGAAGTCACGCTACGGAACGGGCTGCCTTTGCGGCGGCGGGGACGTTACGTGCGGTTCTTTCAGTACCTGTCGCTGTTCTGCTTCAGCATGTTGGGACTGGTGCTGGCCGGCAACATCGCGATGGTGTTTGTGTTCTGGGAATTGGTAGGCATCTGTTCGTACTTTTTGATCGGGTTCTACATCGAGCGGCCGAGCGCGTGTCAGGCGGCGAACAAGGCGTTCATCGTCAACCGCGTGGGCGACTTTGGCATGCTCATCGGCCTGATGGCCCTGTGGGGCGGACTGGGCACGTTCGCGTTTGGCGACTTGGCGCGGGTGGACGCCGACGGCGTCCAGCACGTCGAGCAGGGGATCTTCAGCCTGGTTCGCTCGGGGCCGCACGATTCGCTCCGGACGCCGGATGGCCTGGTGCGGTTGTCCGCCCGCGACGAGGTGGCTCGGGTCGTGCGCGAACTGGGCCCGGAAGCGGAGGCGGACGAGATCGAGCAGGCCATCGCCGCGCGCATCGAGACCTGGCGCAGCGGCGGCCCGGATGGCAGGGGGCCGCGTTACGGATACGGGCTGTTGGTGGTGGCCGGGATCGGCATCTTCTGCGGGTGCGTGGGCAAGAGTGCCCAGTTCCCCCTGCACGTCTGGTTGCCGGACGCGATGGAAGGCCCGACGCCGGTATCCGCGCTGGTGCATTCGGCGACGATGGTCGCCGCCGGCGTGTATCTGGTCGGGCGTTTCTTTCCCGTGTTCACGCCGGAAGTGCTGCTGCTGATCGCGGTCATCGGCGGCATCACGCTGTTCATGGCCGCCACGATCGCCATTACCGCCACCGACATCAAACGCGTGCTGGCGTATTCGACGGTCAGCCAGCTGGGCTATATGATGCTGGCCTTGGGCGTGGGCGGCTGGGTCGCGGGCCTGCTGCATTTGATCACGCACGCCTTCTTCAAGAGCCTGCTGTTCTTAGGCTCCGGCTCGGTCATTCACGCCGTACACACCAACGACATGCGGGAGATGGGCGGGCTGAGAAAGAAGATGCCGATTACGGCCTATACGATGTTGATTGGCTGCCTGGCGATTGCCGGGATCAGCGTGCCGTTTGTGATCGGGTTCAGCGGTTACTATTCCAAGGACCGCATCCTGGAACAGGCTTACTCGTTCATGCTGCACGAGGACAACGGCAACCTGGTGGCCAGCCTGTTGTTTTACACCGCCGCCGGGGGCGCCATGATCACGGCGTTTTACATGTTCCGCATGTGGTACATGACGTTTGCCGGCAAGCCGCGGGATGCGCATCGTTACGAGCATGCTCACGAATCGCCGCGGGTGATGACGGTTCCGCTGGTGGTCCTGGCCGTATTCGCCACCGCGGTGGCTTGGCAGCCGCCCGGCGTGTTCGGGCCCTTGAGCCGCTTGAGCGTGGTCAATTTGCTGGAGCAGTCGCGGCCGCTGGGAACGCTGGCCGATACGGCCTCGCCGACCGTGGGGATGACGTGGCCGAACGAGCATTTCGCGCACGAGCCGGCGCAGCACGAGGCGATTGTGGTCCCGGTGACCTGGCTGGCGACCCTCACCGCTTGGGCGGGGATCGCGCTGGCCACGGTGATCTACTGCCTGGGCTACATCCAGGCGGCGGAGGTGCGCCGCCAGTTTGCCGTCATTCACCGGTTCCTGTTGAACAAGTGGTGGTTTGACGAGTTGTACGGCTACCTGTTCGTCCGTCCGATGCACGCCGTGGCCTGGCTGGCGACGGCCGTCGACCGCCACTTGATCGACGGCCTGATCGACGGCTCCGCGCGGTTGACGCGCGGCCTGGCGATGGTCTGGGAGCGGCTGGCCGATCGCGGGATCGTCGACGGGTCGGTCAACGCGTTGGCCGCGGGTGTGTACCGCCTGGGCGTTCGGCTGCACGGCCTGCAGACGGGCCGCTTGCGGCAGTACATCCTGTTCGTCGGCGCCGGGGCGCTGGCGATCTTTGTTGTGATCAGTTTCTTCCGAGGGTTTTATTGGGCGGGTTAGTTTTGCAAACAGGGGAGCGTCCCCTGTTGCCGGAACGGCCCGGTGGGTGCTTTGCACAAAAGGGGACTGTCCCTTTTTCGCGAAAGATCGACGAACGATGGTGACTACCTGCCTTGTGATGCTGAGTGCGATCGTGTTCCTCCCGGTGCTGGGCGCCGTGCTGGTGCTGTGCGTCCCCAAGGAAAAAGAGGAAGTCGTACGGTACATCACCTTGGGGACCACGGTTGGCGTCCTCGTCATGTCCGTACTGGCGTTCCTCACGCCGCTGGGCGGCGCGTTCGACTACCAGGGCAAAGCGGCGGCGCACATGCAGTACGTCTTTAACGTGCCTTGGATCCCTTCGTTCGGGATCGAGTATTTCATGGGGGCCGACGGGATCAGCATGCCGCTGGTCATGCTGACCTCGCTGATCTGCCTGTTGGCGGCGGGCGCTAGTTGGTCGGTGACCAGGCACGTCAAGGCGTACTGCGTCCTGTTCCTGCTGTTGGAAACGGGCATGTTGGGAGTCTTTCTGGCCCTGGATTTCTTCCTGTTCTACGTGTTCTGGGAAGTCGTACTGTTGCCCATGTACTTCCTGATCGGCGTCTGGGGCGGCCCGCGGCGCGAGTACGCGGCGATCAAGTTTTTCCTGTACACGCTGGTCGGCAGCGTGCTGATGCTGGTCGCGATCCTGATGCTGTATTTTGCCGGCGACTTGACCGATCCCGCCTTGCGGCCGCACCTTGACCAATGCGGTTTGAACCAGGCGGTGCTTGCCCAGGCCCACGCCGGCATGGCCGAGCGCATGGCTGGCCATGCGGTTCCGCCCTTGCACACGTTCAATCTGCTGGCCCTGGCCCAGATCGGCCAGCAGACCGAGCAGTTTGGCGAGAACCTGCAGTGGTGGTCGTTCCTGCTGTTGTTCATCGGCTTCATCATCAAAGTGCCTGTGGTACCGCTGCACACCTGGCTGCCGGATGCGCACGTCGAGGCGCCGACGCCGATCTCGATGATCCTGGCGGGCGTGCTGTTGAAGATGGGCGGTTACGGGATCATCCGCATCTGCTATCCGATCTGTCCGCACGGCGGTTACGATTTGGCGTACTTCGTCTGCCTGCTGGGCGTGGTCAGCATGGTGTACGGGGCGTTTGCGGCGCTGGCCCAGAAGGACTTCAAGCGGTTGGTGGCCTACAGTTCGGTCAGCCACATGGGTTATGTCGTGTTGGGGTTGGGCGTTTGGTCCGCCACGGGCGGCACGGCGTTCAACCCGGACTATTGGAACATGGGCGTCCAGGGGGCGATGTTCCAGATGATCGCTCACGGCATCAGTTCGGCCGGCATGTTTTTCCTGGTGGGCGTGATCTACGATCGAGTCCATCATCGCGACTTGGACGCCTTTGGCGGGTTGTTCGGCCGGATGCCCGTGTATACCGCGCTGTCGATCGGTATTTTCTTTGCGGGCTTGGGCCTGCCCGGCTTGTGCGGGTTCATCGGCGAGGTATTGGTCGTCTTGTCCGTCTGGAATTACAGTTACGTGCTGGCGGTGATTTCGGCGTCCGTGGTGATCTTGACCGCCGCTTACATCCTGTGGACCGTGCAACGGGTGTATCTGGGCGCGGAATACAAAGGGCCTCATGGCGAAGCGTTGACGCCCACCACGCGGCGCGAGAACGCCATCGCCGGCGTGTTGTTCGCCTTGGCGATTCTGTTGGGCGTGTTTCCCCACACGTTTTTGTTGCGGTACATGGACAAGACCGTCAGCCGGCAGGTGAGCGATTTGGCGCAGTGGACCAAGGTGGTCAAGGAAGCTGGGCCGCGGGGCGGCGCGGACGAGGCGCAGACGCAGACGCAGGGCAGCTTCGACATAGCAAGGGTTCAGGCACCGTGAATCTCCACGAAATCGTCAGTCAACTGATTTTGGATACCCGCGGCGACGTGGCCGGCGGATGGTGGGCCTTTTCGCCCACGTCCAGTGTCGGCGTGTTTCTGCCGGAGATCCTGTTGTGCGCCACGATCGTGCTGATTCTGCTGGTGCGTGTATTCTCTTGGGGCCAACGGATCGACGTCTTCTGGCCCGTGTTGGCCGGTTCCGTTCTGGCCTTGTTCCTGGCAGCCGTCCATGCTCCGGCCGTGGCTCAGCGGATGGAGTGCTTTACGGGCCTGCTGGTGTACGATTCGTTTTCGATCTACATGCGCAGCCTGTTGTTGCTGTCCGTCGTCCTGGTGGTCGTGCTCACCAAACTGACGGGCATCCTGAATCACGAAGAAGCCCCGGACGTCTACACGCTGGTGCTGGGCGCCACATTGGGCATGTGCCTGATGATCTCGGCCAATCACCTGCTGATGGTGTTCTTGGCCGTCGAGATGGCCAGCGTGCCGTCTTACGCCTTGGTGGCCCTGATGAAACAGCGGGCTCGGGCCAGCGAAGCGGCGCTCAAATATGCCGTGTACGGAGCGGCCACGTCGGGCGTGATGCTGTACGGCATCAGCCTGGTTGCCGGGTTGGTCAATTCGGCGCATCTGCCGACGATCGCCCGCGTCCTGGCCGAACGTCTGCCGGACTTGCCGGGCGACGAAGCCATGGTTCTGACCTTGGGCGTCTTGATGATCATGGTCGGACTGGCGTTCAAGCTGGCGGCGGTGCCGTTTCATTTCTGGTGCCCCGACGCGTTCGAGGGGGCGACGGCGGAAGTCAATGCGTTCTTGAGCGTCGCGTCCAAGACCGCTGCGTTGGGATTGCTGGTTCGAGTTGTCATCGGGATCGGCGTGGTCGTACCACCCGGTCTATCTGCCGGTGGTGGCGAAACCAGGACACTGCTCGTTGCGGGGCCGAGCGTGAATTCCGATTCACGTGGTCGAGTCTCTCCGAGACTCGATTCCGATCTCGGAGAGACCGGTCCACGTGGGCGAGTTTCTCCGAAACTCGAATCCCGTCTCGGAGAGACGGGGCCACGTGGCCGAGTTTCTCCGAAACTCGATTCCGATCTCGGAGAGACCGGTCCACGTGGGCGAGTTTCTCCGAAACTCGATTCCCGTCTCGGAGAGACGGGGCCACGTGGGGGCATGACGCCGTTTCAGGGACTGCTCGGCAAGCTGGTGGCGCTGCTGGCCATGCTGACTTGCACCTTGGGAAATCTGGCGGCCTATGGCCAGACGAACATCAAACGGCTGCTGGCGTATTCGACCATCGCGCATGCCGGATATATGATGATGGCGATCCCGGCGGTGATGGCCTTGGCGGCGGAGAATCCCGCTTTGGCGGAAAAAGCGGTCGCTGGATTGGGCGTGTACCTTGCCGTCTACCTGTTCATGAACTTAGGAGCGTTCAGCGTGGTGGCATTCCTGCGGAACGTCATGCACAGCGAGCTGATCGCCGACTATGCCGGACTGCGTCGTCACTGTCCCGGCGTGGTGGTCTGCTTGTCGCTGATGCTGTTCAGCTTGCTGGGAATTCCCCCGCTGGCTGGTTTCGTCGGCAAGTTTGCCATCTTTGCCTCGTTGGTCGAAGGCTATCAGGTGACGGGGCAGGGGTACTTGCTGCTGTTGTTCCTGGTGGGCGGTGCGAACACCGCGCTCAGCCTGGTTTACTATCTGCGGGTTGTCAAGGTGATGACACTGGATCCCGACTCGCCGACGCGTGGCCCGGTGCCGCTGCCGCTGGTTTCGCTGCCCGGCTTTTTCGTCGTGGCATTGACCTTGCCGACTGTGATTCTGTTCTTTGCCTGGGAATTTCTCAATCAGTACGCCTTGCGTGCGGCGCAGCAACTGCTGGGATGATGAACGCTATGACCTTGCTGGATACCAACGCCGTCCTCAACCGCTTGCTGGTGCTGCATCTCCGGTCGCTGCCGATGTACGTCAGTCAAGCGCCGCCGTGGATCAATCCGGGCCGCGAGTCGGCGTGGGAGGCGGTGCAATCGATCGCCGCGGACCACCAGGCGACGGCGGACCGGTTCGGGGCGATGATTCTGGCGGCGGATGGGGTCCCCGGCTACGGCGAATTCCCGCTGCGGTACACCGCGTTGCACGATCTGGCGCTGGACTACCTGCTGGTGCGAATCCTGGAATACGAGCGGCAACTGATCCGGCGGATCTCCGAGTGTGCCGATCTGTTGCGGATGAACCCGGCCCTGCAAGCGGGCGTATTGGAATCGTTAGGCGAAGCCAAGGCGCACCTGCAATTGTTGGAAGAAGTCACTTCGTAACCCGAAGCGTCCGCGACGAGACGCCTTGGTACAGGCTGCCCCCGATGTTTTGTGACACCCACGCCCATCTGGACGATGAACAATTCGACGCCACGCGTGCGGAGGTCATCCAGCGGGCTTGGGATGCGGGGGTCACGGCGATTGTCACCGTGGGAACCACCGCGGCTTCGAGCGAGACCAATGTCCGGCTGGCGCAGGCGTTTCCTTCGCTGTTCGCTGCCGTCGGCATTCAGCCCAATTACACCAGTCAAGTGGCCCCGGGCGACTGGGAGCGGATCGTTGCGCTGGTGGAAGAGCCGCGGGTGGTGGCTTTGGGCGAGACGGGATTGGATCGTTATTGGGATTTCGCCCCGTTTGCCGTCCAGCAGGACTATTTCGACCGGCACCTGCGACTGGCCCAGGCCCGCGGTTTGCCCGTCGTGATCCACATGCGGGATTGCGCCGCAGACGTGCTGCAGATGCTGGGCGAAGCGCGGCAACGGGGGCCGATTTGCGGCGTGATGCATTCGTTCACGGGCGACGCTGAAACGGCGCGGCAGTGCGTGGAAATCGGGCTGCACGTCAGTTTCGCCGGGATGGTGACGTTCAAGAAATCGCAGGCATTGCGCGACGTCGCCCGCACGATTCCCGGCGATCGCATCTTGATCGAGACGGACAGCCCGTACTTGGCGCCGGAGCCCAATCGAGGTCGTCAGCCCAACGAGCCGGCCTGGTTGGTCCACACCGCCGCCCGCCTGGCAGAGGTCCGCGGAATGGACTTGGCTTCGTTCGCCAGCTTGACCTCCGCCAACGCCGCGCGGCTATTCCGCGTACCGTGCCCGTGAGCCGAGCGTTCCCGTCTGCGTAATCTGCGAAATCTGCGGATGCCCCCGGGCTTGCTAGCAGCGGGGTTCTGTCGCCGCGACCCGCGCGTTTTTTTGCCATTCGTCTTGGCAAGAAATTCGAGTTTTGATAATTTGATCGTACGCCCCTGCGGGTAGCTGCCCGACAAGGACCCAAGTCAAAGGGAGTTACCGTCGCCTTAGCCGGTGATGCCGTTCAGGATGGTCGAGGAAGGAGCCCCGAAATGATGCTGGCCAGCGCAACCAAGGAAGTTTGTGTTCACATCCGCTGGATGATCCGGCGGGACATGCCCGAAGTTTTGGAGATCGAAGACCGCAGTTTCGAGTTCAGCTGGTCCGAAGAGGACTTTATTCGCTGCTTGCGGCAACGCAACTGTATCGGCATGGTAGCCGAACACGACGAGCGAGTCGTCGGCTTCATGATCTACGAGTTGCACAAGAACCGTTTGCACATTCTGAATTTCGCCGTTCACCCCGAGTTCCGCCGCCGAGGCGTCGCCGCCAGCATGATCCGAAAGCTGGTTGGCAAGCTCTCGCCGCAGCGCCGCAACCGGATCCTGCTGGAGATCCGCGAGACCAACCTCGCCGCCCAGCTATTTTTCCGCGAGACCGGTTTTCGAGCGATCTCGGTGCTGCGCGATTTCTACGAAGACACGCCCGAAGACGCCTACCTGATGCAATACCGATATCGGGCCAGCGACGCAGAAGTCGAGTTTGACGATCAGCGGCTGACGCGGCGCGCGGGTTGAAAATCTCGCCCCCGAACCAAGCCTCCGACGTACAGAATTCAATTTTGCCGGGTGATCCGGTGTCCCTGTGGCGTGGTGAATGCCCGGCAAAATTGAATTCTGTACGTCGGAGCCCCTCCCCCCAGGCCGCCCCACGTTGTCCTGCCGGACGGCCCTCTACCATTGCGGCCAACGTTGCTGCCTGATCTTGCATCCTGCCGCGTGGTGGTCTACGCTGGGCATCGACCGTAGCCGCTGGCGATTGCGCGAACGAGGAATTCATCATTCCTTCTCGCCCAACGCGGATGTTGAAGATTGCTGCCGGCAAGCGGGAACTTGACGAGTCATTCTGCCCTTCCGCCCACCCGGAGACAATACGATGTCGCGCCGCTCCGCCCCAAGCTGCACGATCTGGCATGCCTTGGTCCCGTTGTCATTACTCACTGGCTGGCTGGCTGCCGCGCGGGGCGGCGACGAATTGACCGGGGTCGCGGCCTCGTCCATTCATTCGCCCCAATACACCGCGGAACTGGCATTCGACGGCGATCTGCAGACGCGCTGGGCCAGTGCCTCGGCGGGTGACAAGCCTGCCTGGCTCGAAGTGGACTTTGGCCGCGACGTGGCGGTGGGCGAGTTGACGATCCATTGGGAGCGCGCCTTGGCCAAGGAATACGAAATCCGTGTTTCGGCCGATCGCAAGACCTGGCAGACGATCCACCGGCAACCCGACAATGCTGGCGGAAAGAACCACATCACGGGGCTCTCGGGCCGAGGCCGCTATCTGCGGATCGTGTGCCTTCGACCGGGGTCATGGGAGCTGTTTTCGATTTGGGAAGTCGAATTCCCGGAGGGCGAAGCCGCCGCGGCGATGGCGGACAGCCGCCGGCAAGCGGCCCAGGCGCGTCGGGAGCGGGAGCGTGCGGCCCGCGAAGCCATCGCCGCCGCGGCCACCGAGCATGGCGTCGAAGAGATCGTGTTCGCCGTCCGCCAGCCGGGCAAAGACGGGCACTGGTACGCCAACTTCAGCTACTTTGCCGACGATGACCAGCGGCGGACGTTTGGCGATGGCGGACGGCTGTGCCGGTTGAACCTGCGGACCGGCGGGATGACCGTGCTGCTGGATGATCCCCGCGGGGGCGTCCGCGATCCGGTTGTGGATTACGACGCGGAAAAGATCGTGTTCTCCTATCGCCCCGGGGGTGCGGAGCATTATCACCTGTACGAGATCCGCGCCGACGGCAGCGATCTGCGGCAGTTGACCGACGGGCCCTATGACGACATCGAACCGGCTTATCTGCCCGACGGCAGCATCGTGTTCGTGTCCAGCCGCTGTCAGCGCTGGGTGAACTGCTGGTTGACGCAAGTCGCCGTGTTGCATCGTTGCGATCCGGACGGAACCAACATCCGGCCCTTGTCCGCCAATGTGGAGCACGACAACACGCCGTGGCCGTTGCCCGACGGTCGCGTGCTGTACCAGCGCTGGGAATACATCGATCGTTCCCAGGTGGATTACCATCACCTGTGGACCGTCAATCCGGACGGCACTTCGCAGATGGTGTACTATGGCAACCAGCATCCGGGGATCTTGATGATCGACGCCAAACCGATCCCCGACACGCGCAAGGTAGTCGCCATCTTCTCGCCGGGGCACGGCCGTCGGGAGCACGATGGCGGGATTGTGGTGATCGATCCTCGCTATGGCCCCGATGAAATCGGTGGCGTCACGCCGATCAGCCGTCAAGGCCAGTACCGCGACCCGTGGGCCTTTTCCGACCAGTTGTTCCTGGCCGCTCAGGACAAGAAGATCGTACTCTTGGACCGGGACGGGCTGACGTACCTCATCTACGAATTGCCACCGGAAGACGTGCGGGCCGGCTTGGAATGCCACGAGCCGCGGCCGCTGCAACCGCGGCCCCGCGAGAACGTGATCCCGCCTCGGACCAGGCCCGAGGCTTCGACCGGGACCCTGGTGCTGGCCGACGTTTACCGCGGCCGCGCCATGGACGGCGTCGAACGCGGCGAGATCAAGAAACTGATGGTGCTGGAATCGCTGCCCAAGCCGATCAACTTTACCGGCGGCATGGATCCTCTGACCTACGGCGGCTCGTTCACCCTGGAACGGATCCTGGGCACGGTCCCGGTCTATCCCGATGGTTCGGCGATCATGGAAGTGCCCGCTTTGCGGAGCCTGTTTTTCGTCGCTCTGGACGAGAACGACCTGGCGGTGAAGCGGATGCACAGCTTTGTGACCGTCCAGCCGGGCGAGGTGACCAGCTGTGTGGGCTGCCACGAAGCGCGGACGGAGAGTGTGTTGACGAACAGTGCCCTGACGGCCTTGCGGCGGCGGCCCGACCGCATCGAGCCGATCGAGGACTGTCCGGACGTGTTCGATTTCCCCCGCGACATTCAGCCCATCTTGGATCGGCTGTGCGTTGACTGTCACGGCTATCAGGCCACGCCGCGCGGCGGGCCAAATGCCGGCCGGATTGTGCTCAGCGGCGACCGCGGACCGATGTTCTCGCATGCCTATTTCAGCATGACGGTGCGACAGTTGTTCAACGACAACCGCAATCGGCCGGTGAGCAATCTGCCGCCCCGCGCGGTGGGCTCGGCAGCCAGCCGCATCCTGACGATGCTGGACGGCGACCACTACGACGTACGGGCCACCGAGTCGGAACGGCGGATGCTGCGGCTGTGGATCGATGTCGGCGCCCCTTATCCGGGGACGTACGCCGCGCTGGGCAGCGGGTCGATCGGCGGCTATGCCGAGAACCAATTGGTCCACGTCGATACCGACTGGCCGACAACGCGAGCCGGTGCGGAAGTCATCGGGCGGCGCTGTGCCGGCTGTCATCAGCAACAGGCGGCGCTGCCGCGGGCGATGAGCGACGAGTTGGGCATCTCGTTCTGGCGATTCAGCATCGACGACCCGCGGCTGAAATTCAGCCGCCACATCGTCTTCAATCTCTCGCAGCCCGAGCACTCGCTGCTGCTGCTGGCCCCGCTGGACGAATCCGTCGGCGGCTTCGGTCTCTGCCGGGACACGGCCGGGCAGCCAGCTGGCGTGTTTGCCAGCACGTCCGATCCGGACTACCAGGTGCTGCTGCAGATGGCGACGGCGGGCGGGACCGAGTTGGAGCGGATCAAGCGGTTCGACATGCCCGGATTTCAGCCGCGTCCTCAGTACCTTCGCGAACTGCGGCGTTACGGCGTCCTTGCCCTGGACCATCCCGATGACGCCGCCGTCGATCCGTATCAGCTCGACCGCCAGTATTGGGAGTCGCAGTGGTATCGCCCGCAGTAGGCGATGCCGACGATGCGGGGTCGGCTTGCCGCTGGTCGTCACACGAGACCGGCGGGTGAACGTCCGCCTGCTGTTCTAGAAGACGATCCATATCCCTTACACAACGAGAATCGCCATGAGAAACCCGCTGTTCCGCCGCTTTGCGGCCTGCCTCATCGCCACCCTGGCAATACTGTCCAACCGCCCGGCCGCTTTCGCCGCCGAACCGCCGCAACCGTACGGGCCCGTGCCGAACGAGCGCCAGCTGAAGTGGCATGAATTGGAGTTCTACGGATTCATTCACTTCACCGTGAACACCTTCACGGACCGGGAATGGGGATTTGGTGACGAATCGCCCTCGGTCTTTAACCCGACGGCGTTCGACGCCGACCAGATTGTCCGTGCTTGCCAGTCAGGCGGCATGAAGGGACTGATCCTGACCGCCAAGCATCACGATGGATTCTGCCTGTGGCCTTCGAAATACACGGAGCACTCGGTCAAGAACAGTCCGTGGAAGGAGGGCCGAGGCGATATGGTGAAGGAATTCGCCGCCGCCTGCGCAAAGCACGGACTCAAGTTCGGCATCTATCTCTCCCCGTGGGACCGCAACCACGCGGAGTATGGCCGACCGGGGTATGTCGAGTATTACAAGAACCAGATCCGCGAACTGCTGACCCAGTACGGCCCGGTGTTCGAGATGTGGTTTGACGGAGCCAGCGGCGGCGATGGCTACTATGGCGGCCAGGGAGGCACCCGCAACATCGACTACAACACCTACTACGATTGGAAAGGAGTCCGCGCGCTGATCCGCGAGTTGCAGCCGGATTGTGCCATCTGGTGCGGCCAGTACCGCGAAGGCGACCGGCTGGTCTGGGCCGACTGTGTCTGGGGCGGCTCCGAGGGCGGCGATGTCGGCGATCCATGCTGGCATACCAGGGACAGCAACCAGGTGAACGTGGGGATTCCCGAGTACCAGCACGGCCAGCGCGATGGCGATGTCTGGTGCCCGGCCGAAGGCGATGTCTCCATTCGGCCCGGTTGGTTTTACCATGCCAGCCAGGACCACCAGGTGAAGTCTCCGGAACAGCTGATGGCGATCTACTTGTCCTGCGTGGGTCGTGGCGCCAATCTGATCCTCAACGTCCCGCCTGATCGCCGCGGCCAGGTCCATGCCAACGATGTGAAATCGCTGCACGAATTTGGCAGGCTGCTCGCGGAAACCCTGGGCCACGATTTGGCCAGGACAGCCAACCCCATCGCCAGCAATGTCCGTGGCCAAGACCCGACCTTTGGCCCCGGGAATCTGCTGGATGCCAGGCGCGAGACCTACTGGGCGACGGACGATGACGTCACCACGCCCGAAGTGGTGTTGGAATTCGCGGAACCCGTCACCTTCCACCTCGTCCGCCTGCGCGAATACTTGCCGCTGGGCCAACGCATCGACGACTGGGCGCTGGATGTCTGGCAAGACGACCAATGGCGGGAATTTGCCAAGAGCTCGGCCATCGGCGCCTGCCGGCTGGTGCGCAGCACTTCGCGCACCACCACCAAGATTCGTTTGCGCATTACCAAGGCGGCGGCCTGCCCGGCGCTCGCGGAATTCTCGCTGTTCGCTGAACCCGTCCGCCTCGGCGCCAAAGATTCGCCGTGACCGTGAGGGCAAGGTCAAGCTGTCTTTGTTTCGATCCTCGAACCCCGCTTGCGACGTATCATGCAAAACCATCCCGTCAGGTTTTCTTTCCTGCCCCGGTTGCTCGCCCTACTGCTCGTGCTTGCCGCCGCTCTCCCCGTTCTCGCCGACGTGCCGACCGCAGTTGTCGGGCGTCCGAGTGTGGATTGGATGGTCAACCCCGCGCCCTATCAAGCGACGGTGACCGAGGATTCGGCCCGTCACGAACTCATCCTGGACAATGGTCTCGCCCGCCGGGTCATCCGGCTCGCTCCCAACGCGGCCACCACCGACCTGGTGAACCGAACATCCGGCGAGCACCTGCTGCGCGCGGTCAGCCCCGAGGCGCGAGTCACGCTCAATGGCACCGACTATCCCGTCGGCGGACTGGACGGCCAGAACGTTCAGAATTACCTCAAGGCCGACTGGCTCAAGGACTTGCACAAGTCGCCCGGTTCCTATCAATTCGCCGGTTGGCAGGAGCTGCCGATGAGCGAGCGTTTGAAGTGGAAGAAACGCCCCGAATGGCTTGCTCGCGACCTGCCGTGGCCTGCGCCCGGCAAGCACGTCGTGATGCGTTACACGCCGCCCGCCGCCGCCATCGCACCCCGCGGCGACCTGCCGGAAATCGAGATCCACTACGAACTGTACCATGGCATCCCGCTCTTCTCCAAATGGCTCGTGGTCAACAACCGTTCCGCCAAAACGGTCCGCGTCGATTCCTTCGTGGCTGACGAACTCCGACTCGCCGAAGTTGAATCGTCCGTGAATTCCGCCCCGGTCACCGAAAGGCCCAATCTGTGGGTGGAAACCGACTTTGCCTTCAATGACATGAGCGCCTACTACGCCCAGCCTGGCGTCGAGTTGAAACCCGACCCCGACTATGCCACCCAGGTCCACTACTCCCTTCAAACGCCCTGCCTGCTCCGCTGCAAGCCGCCGGTGGGTCCCGCCCAGGACGTGGCCGCCGGGGCCACCTTCGAGTCCTTCCGCGTCTTCGAGTTGCTGCTGGATTCCGCCGATCGCGAACGCCGCACACTGGCTCAGCGAAAAATGTATCGGCTGATCGCCCCCTGGACCCAGGAAAACCCGCTGATGTTTCACAAAGTCCAATCCGACCCCGCCACCGTGCGCGCGGCGATCGACCAGGCCGCCGAGGTCGGGTTTGAAATGGTCATCCTGTCGTTCGGCTCCGGCTTTAACTTTGAGAGCCGCGACCCGACGTATTGGGACACCTTCAAAGAGCTGGCCGACTATGGCAAAGCCAAGGGCGTGGCGCTGGGTGGCTACTCGCTGCTGGCGTCGCGCGGCGCCGCCAACGCCAAGGACAACACCCAGGGCAGCCCGCCGATGTATGGCCTGATGCCCTGCCTCGGCACGCAATGGGGCCGTGACTACCTCCAGAACATCGTTGACTTCTCGAAATATGCCGGACTCGGCGTGTTCGAGAACGACGGCTCCTATCCCGGCGACCTTTGCGCTGCCACCGACCATCCGTTTCACCAGGGCCGCGACGATTCGCAGTGGGTGATGTGGCGGGCGATCACCGAGCAATACAAAACCTTGCGAGGTGAGGGCGTGTTTCTCAACGTCCCGGATTGGTATTTTCTCACCGGTTCCAACAAATGCGGCATGGGCTACCGGGAAACCAACTGGAGCCTGCCGCGAGCCGAACAGGAAATCATCGAACGTCAGAACATGTACGACGGCACGTGGAACAAAACCCAAACCATGGGCTGGATGTTTGTGCCGCTCTCCCAATATCACGGCGGCGGCGCCGCGGCCACCATCGAGCCCTTGCACCAGCACCTGCCGCACTACGAAGCCCGCTTTGCCAACCTGCTCGGCTTCGGCGTCCAGGCCTGCTATCGCGGCCCCCGACTGTTCGATACCGAGGAAACCAAGGCCCTGGTCGAGAAATGGGTGAAATTCTACAAGGATCACCGCCAAGTGCTGGATCAGGGCGACATCATCCACCTGCGGCGCGCCAACGGCCTCGATTGGGATGGCATTCTCCACGCCAACCCGCAGGGCCTCGAAAAAGGCCTGGCCTTCTTCTACAACCCGCTCACCGAGGACCTTACCCGTGACATCCGCATCCCGCTCCATTACACCGGGCTCACCGCCCAGGCCCAGGTCACGGTGGACGGCGGTACACCCCAGCCCGTAACGCTCGACCCTTCCCACACCGTGACCCTCACGCTCACCATCCCCGCCCAAAGCCGCACCTGGGTTGTTTTCACCGAGTAAGCGGCGCGGGACTTGATGGCCCGTGGCCCATCGCCCAATGCCACGGCATATTTCCGGGCTTCACTGGGGAGGATCCGATGTTCATCATCCCTCGCAATCATTGCTTGGACCGACGACGGACGCAGCGGTTGCATCGTATCTGATTATCGGTCTCCACTGCGCGGGGGACCTCGCCGTGCAGGCAGCCGTCCGCCAGACGTGCGAGCCGGCTGGTCCCGCATCGTCGCCGGTTCCGCTGGCCGTTCCTCCGGGCTCGTTCATCCAGGTCGCCAAGCCCCTGCCGGCCGAGCAACCGCTGCCCGCGTTGACGCTGGAATGCTGGGTGCGGCCTCGACGGCTGGACGCCTGGCAGACGCTGATCGCGCAGCACAATTACCCCATCGCCTGTGGCTACGGACTGTTCATCGACAACCAGGGGCGGCTGCAGTTGTACTTGAGCGATGGACGGGGCTATCGGCCCGAGCGGGTGCTGTACGGCCCGGTGTTGGCGCTGGACCAGTGGCAGCACGTGGTAGGCACATGGGACGGCAAGTCGCTGTCGCTGTGGATCAACGGCCGTCTCGTGGCCCAAAGCGCGTTCGAGGGTCCGGTCCAGGCCGGCGCCGCGCCGCTGTGGCTGGGCGCCTGCGGACACAACGGACCGGCAGTGAACCAACTGCAAGGCGATTTGGCCATGCCGGTGATCTATGCCGATGCGCTCGCGGCCGACGCGATTCAGGCCCGCTATCGCGATCAGGGCCGCACGCCGGCCACCGGCGACACGGTGCTGGGTTGCTGGCCGACGGTCGAGGAGCAAGGAGATCGCGTGGCCGACCGTTCCTCGCACGGCCGCCACGGGCGCGTTGTCGGCGCGGCGACCTCCTCCGAGTTCGTCGACCTATTGATCGACTCGAATGCCGATCGGAACTCCTACTACCTGATTCGGATTTCGCCCGCGCAAGGAGGGAGTGTCGTCTGCGCGTACAATGAACATGCGCCTCCCTGGCACGACCGGACGTGGCAGCCGCAGTTCGAGTTCGCGGTGGCCGAGGGAACCGACGGCTGGACCGCCGAGTTGGCTCTGCCGCTGGACATCTTCTGCAAGAACAAGACACTCGCGGCCGAAATCGGTTTCAACGTCCGGCGGTTTCGGATTCCCGTTCAGGAAGTCCATGCCTGGCACGGCGCCTTTGACCAGCCCGACGACTGGGGTATCCTGACGGGGATTCCCCCGCGCGATCGAATGCCGGAGCCCGAGTATCACACGCGCGGCCTGAACCGGTTCTATCGGCCTCCGAACAAGGCCGGCCGAGCGTTTCTGGCCGAACAAGCGGGGCGGGCCGTCGAATTGGGATCCGGCTCCGCTCATCCCCACACCACGGGTGCGGTACGACTGGAACTGGAAGGGTTCCTGCTGGCGGGCGATCCGCATGCTCGCGGCATTATCTGGGATCTGGCCGTGGATGAAGCAAAAGGCGAACTGTACGTGCTGGCCGATACTCGACCGGTTCGAGGCGTCGCGGAAGTGCGGGTGTTCGACCGGCGGGGCGAGTATCTGCGGACGGTGATACCGTTCCATCCCACGCTTCCCGCCTCCAGCGTCCAGGATCTGTGCCGGATGACAGCGCGGGAAATGGGCGCACCGCTGGTTGTCCCGAAGCTGTTCGAGCCCTGGGGCGAGCCCTCCTTGTATGGCGACTGGTGGCACCACCCGCAGAAAATGGTGTTGGCGTCCAACGGCGATCTGATCATGGCCAATATCTACAAAGGGATCCTGTGGCGGATCCGGCCGGACGGCAGTCTGCCGCCCGACGGCTGGACCTCGGCCTACCATGCCGGGCGAAACGAGCCGTTCGAGAGCACCGTCTGGACCCAGGATCTGTGGATGGTCCCGGATCTGAAGAACTACCTGCCCTTCCATGCCCTGCACTACCCCTACTTCTGCTTCGATCAAGACGGGATGTTGTACGTCTCGGCGGGGCAAAGCAGCCGACCGACGCGGCAGTATGCTTACCACTTTGAAGTCAGCCATCAAGAGGTGAGCCACGATCGCGAGCTGCCCGGCCAGGAGGGACGCGGGACGTATGTTTGGAAGTGCCAACCGCGACCGGGGCCCGCGGTGGAAGAGCTGGACACGCTGGGAGGTTTCGCCGAGCCGAGCGGACTGGTCCACGACGGCCAACATCTGATTGTGGCGGATTCCGGGCACAACCGGCTGCAGGTATTCGCCGCAGACGGTCGTCTGGCCGCGACGATTACGCACTACGAACAAGATGGCCAGCAGCATCCCCTTCACGGCCCCACGGCATTGGCCATGGATCGCGAGCACTGCCTGTATGTGCTGGTCGCGTCGCAGGCGAAATCGGCCGATCGGCCCATCATCGAACGGACGCTGCCGTTGATCCAGCAGGAGTATCTGCGCGAGGCGAGGGCGCCCACCGAGCATCCCACGAGACTGATCAAGCTCAAACGCTGGCAGGAACCTCGCCTGCTGGCCGCGTCCGCGCCCTTGCACCAGGATGTCTTGCAGATCGCCGTCGATGCGGGAACATTTGCCCTGGTTTCCCTCGGCGTCAAGGTGCCGGGCCAGCGCCAAAAGGAGGCGGCACGGGTGCCCCCGAGCCACGGACTGCCTTTTTTCCCTCGCATGCCGGCGTTGAACACGGTCTCTCCCGCCGCTGTGCCGTTGTCGTTCATGAAGATGACGAGGGTCTCCTCCTCGATGCCCCACTCTCCGAGCTTCGTGAGGACCCGGCCGATGTTCTCGTCGATGTTGTGGATCATGCCGTAGAAATGAGCGCGCTGCGGGGTGGCCACCTTGCCCTCGTAGAGCGCGGCGTCCTCGGGTCGGGCGATGTAGGGTGAGTGCGGGGCGTTGGTGGGGATGTAGGCAAAGAAGGGCTTGCCGGCGCGGCGCTGGGTGTCCATCCATTCGGTGGCCTGACGGTAGAACACGTCGGTGCAATAGCCGCTGGTCTTGACGAACTTCCCGTTGTGCAGGATCGCGGGATCAAAATACTTGTTGCCGGGCGCGTCGCCGCACGAGCCGGGAAAGACTTGCCCGATGCCGCCCCCGCCGTGGATGAACATTTCGTCAAAGCCGCGCGCGGAGGGCAGATACTCTTTTTCATCGCCGAGATGCCACTTGCCGAAGATGCCGGTGGTGTAACCCGTATCGCGGAGCACCTGAGCGAGAGTGATGGCCTTTGGTGCGAGGCGTTCGCGTTCGAGGATGGTGTGGGTGATGCCGTTCTTGAACTCGTGGCGGCCGGTGAAGAGGGCGGCGCGGGTCGGGGCACAGGTGGGGCTGACGTGAAAATCCTCAAAGCGCACGCTCTCGGCGCGGAGGCGGTCGAGGTGGGGCGTCTTGAGGATGGGGTTGCCGTGGGCGGAGATGTCGCCGTAGCCCTGGTCGTCGGTGAAGAAGAAGACGATGTTGGGCTGAGTGGAGGCCTGGGATAAGCCGCCGAGGGCGCAGAGCCATACTGAGAGAATGATGCGTTTCATGGTGCTTTCTTTTTGGCGGCGGTTTTGACGGGTGTGGCGGGATAGCGTCTCACTTCCACGTCGTTCTTCTGCGCTGCTCCCGGCGTGCTGCGGCCTTCGGTGATGAGCTTCTCCAGCAGCGCTGTCATCTCCGTGACTTTCTCAGGCATCGCGGCGGCGAGGTTCCTGGTTTCACCGAGGTCGTCCGCGAGATTGTAGAGTTGCACGGGGTGCGATTGGTCGCAGCCTTTGCTGCCGTGGGAGCCGGGTGCGGGGATGTATTTCCAGCTGCCAGAGCGAATACCCGGTGTGCCGCCGGCGGAGGCGCTCACGGCATTTTCGCGCACGGGTTGGTCGCCACCTTTGAGCAGGGGCATGAGGCTTACGCTGTCTTCTCCGGCGTTGTCCGGAAGTTTGGTTCCGAGCACTTCGGCAAAGGTGGCGATGAGATCGGATTGCTGCACGAGCTGGTCGCAGACGCTGCCGGCTTTCACCCTGCCGGGCCAGCGCACGATGAAGGGCACGCGATGCCCGCCCTCCCACGCATCAGCCTTGGCGCCGCGCAGGGGGCCGCTCGGGTAATGGCCCATCTTTTCCAGATCCGGCTTGCCGATGTAGTGAGCACAGCCGTTGTCGGAGGTGAAGACCACGAGCGTGTTGTCCGCGACGCCGCTTTTCTCCAGGGCATCGAGCACCCGCCCCACGATGGCATCCGTCTCCATGACGAAGTCGGCGTAGGGGTTCAGCCCGCTCTTGCCCTGCCATTCTTGATTCACCGCCAGCGGCGTGTGCGGTGCGGGTAGCGGCAGGTAAAGCAGGAACGGCTCGGGCCGCAGGGCCGCATCCTTAATGTACGCGCAGGCCCGGTCGCCAAGCGTGGGCAGTCTGCATTCGATCAATGGCTGTCCTCTAAAAATGTAGGCGGGACTGGCCAGGTCATTCTTTGATTTAGCCGCCCGAAGAACCTCGTAGGGAATGCCGATGGTGCGGTCGTTCTCGATAAAACACAAGAACGATCCCTCCCATGTTTTATAGTGCGGCCAGTTGGGAACGTCGGTGCCGAAGTATTGGTCAAAACCGCGCGTGGTCGGCCCGCCGGCAATCGGTTTGGAAAAAATGTCGCGCCAGGCAGCCTGATGCATTTCCGTTATGATGGGGGCTTTATCGTCCTTGTCTTTTTGGGGTGCTTTTTGTAGGAGTTTGTGTTGGTCGGGCGTAATGGGCCAGTCCAAGCCCAGATGCCACTTGCCGATCGCAGCGGTGCGGTAGCCGTGCTGCTTCGCCAGCGTGCCGATCGTCATGCGCTCGGGCGCGATCAAAGGCGAATCGAACACACCCACGATGCCGCCCTGTAAACGCGTGCGCCAGTGATAGCGCCCGGTGAGCAGTGTGTAGCGCGAGGGTGAACAGACACCCGAGGACGAATGTCCGTCCGTGAAGCGCATCCCTTGTGCGGCGAGCCGATCAATGTGCGGCGTGGGAATTCTACCGCGCTCCGGGTTGTAACACTGCACGTCGCCGTAGCCGAGGTCGTCGGCGTAGATGACGAGGATATTGGGTTTCGGTGTCGCTGCGTCGGCAGCTTGCAGCGCGGCCAGAGGCGCGAGCA
>Ga0351873_10038_pt1 | contig 38350 bp, 21 predicted proteins | sample TotcelFGM3001N11_FD_206764 | JGI IMG/M metagenome (GOLD analysis project Ga0351873, IMG submission 206764) | Enriched cells from coal bed in the Powder River Basin, Montana, United States - Total cells FGM rep2 HSBNCT.FGM.300.1.N11 ... | reverse complement strand
CCGTACCGCGACAATCATCGCTGCTCATCCTGCAAGGGCCACCGTCGAACCACCCTGGCGGAGTGACACGGCTTCTCCGCGAGGTCCTAACCTGATCGTGCTTTCGGAGGTATCCCATGACGACACGTTTCCCGCCTCGTCGAAGGTCACACGCCTGCGATCGTCCGCGCCACCGCCGCCCGGCATTCTCACAGAGACAGCCGCAGCGTTTCCGTCGCCTGCTGGTCGAGTCGCTGGAGGACCGTCGTATGCTCGCCGAAATGAGTGCCCACTGGATCGGCGGCACCGGCAATTGGTCCGATCCGGCCAACTGGGACATCGGTGTCGTCCCGAACAACAGCGGCAGCGACACCTACGCCGTCGTCGTCGACCTTCCCGGCTCGGACCCCGTGATTACGGTCGATCAAGCCGTGACCGTGACCGCGTTGACCAACTCCGAAACGCTCCGTTTTGCCACCGGCTCCAGCGCAATCACAAGCCAGTTCGACAACAGCGGAACCATCCAAGTCACTGCCGCTTCCGCCGCCTTGACGCTTTCCGGAACCGTGACGAACAGCGGAAACGCGACCGCGGTTGGCGGGACGCTGCAGTTCTTGGCCGCGACAGTGGCCAATGCCGGGCGGACGATCACGGCGGATGGAGGCGTGGTGGAAATTGCCGACAGCACCATCACCGGCGGCCTCCTGCTCGCCACCGACGATCCCGCGAGCTACATGCGGCTCACGGCATCGGGAGGAAGATTAGACGGCGTAACGGTCATCGGCGACCTCGATCTGGCAACGTACCCGTCCGCGACGGTGCATATTGTGAACGGCTTGACATTGAACGGGACAGCCTGGCTGGGGAACGCGGCCGGATCGAGCTACGGCAGGTTGTACTTTGACGGGACGCAGACGCTGGACGGAGCAGGGACCGTGGTCTTCGGCAAGCACAGCAGCAATTTCTTGGGGACCGACAACACGACGCCCAACGATCCGTCGGCCGACACGCTGACGATCGGCGCGGGCCTCACGCTACGGGGTAGCGCGGGCACGATTGGCGATGGGTTCGGCGCGGCCACGATCATCAATCACGGCTCTGTCGCGGCCGACGACAGCGGCGGCTTGAGCCGTTTCGCTTACGACACGGGTTTCGAGAGCGGCGACCCGGCTGGCACGGCGGCAGCCATCGACTCCAGTGGCGTGAGCGATTCCGCTCCGCAGGCGGTATATCAGACGGCGCGATACGGCGGTTACTACTACGGCCCCTTCCCTCTGCTCTACACGCTCGCGAACCTGGAGGATGGACTCACTTACACGCTGCGTCTGCATTTCGCCGAGATTCAGAATCCGGCAGTAGGCCAACGCAAGTTTCATGTGGACGCCAATGGCACACGCTTGCTGACCGATCTCGACATCGTGGCGGCGGCCGGCGGCGTGAATAAGGCGATCGTCCGGGCGTTCGAGGTAACGGCCGATGCGGCAGGCACAATCGTCCTCAACTTCCAACCGACGAACGGCTATTCCGGCACGTCGCCTCCCCAGGTCAACGGTATCGAACTGTTGTCGGGCACGACGGTGGTGCGGGCGATCAACGCCGGCTTGGTCTCGGGTGGCGCGCTCACCGTCACGCCGAACACTTTTGTCAATCAAGGCACCGTGCAGGCCACGGCGGGAATGTTGAGCCTTGGCGGAACATGGGACAATCGTGGCACGCTGGAGACGACAGGCAACGGCACCCTAAACCTTGGCGGCGCATTCACCACCGCAGCCTTGGGAACAATGAACTACCTCGGCGGCACGATCAATTTGACGGGCACGCTGGACAACTCTGGGGCGACGCTGACATTGGATGCCAGTACCGGTTCCTGGAACGTCCGCGGCGGGATGGTGAAAGGAGGCACCTATTCGGCGGTAGACGGGGCAGCCTTGCGCTTCACGAATTCGAGCGGTACGCTGGACGGAGTGACGTGGAATGGTGACCTGGACCTGGCGACAAATCCGGGCGCGACAGTGCATGGTGTGAACGGCTTGACGTTGAACGGGACCGCTTGGCTTGGGAACGCGGCCGGCTCGACCTCCGGCGGGTTGTACTTTAGAGGCACGCAGACCTTGGACGGCACCGGGACCGTGGTCTTTGGCACGGACAGCGGCAACTGCTTGCGCACGTACAACACGACGCCCAACGATCCGACGGCCGAAACGTTGACCATCGGCGCCAGCCTCACGGTGCGGGGCAGCGCGGGCACCATTGGCGATAGCTTGTATGCGGCCACGATCGTCAACCACGGCACAATTGTGGCCGACGCCAGCGGCGGCAGCAATTTCTCCTACGACGCAAGTGCTGGGTACGGGTTTGATTCCCGCGTTACCGCAAACACTCAATCCACGATCGACACCAGCGGCGTGGAGCATCCCGCTCCGCAGGTGGTCTATCAGTCGGCTCGTACGGCCCTCGGACACACCTGGCCCGCCGGTTCCCAGCCATTCTCTTACACTCTCGCCAATCTGACGGCGGGGAGCAGTTACACCGTGCGTCTGCACTTTGCGGTGCTTGGAGATCTGGCGACGCTGCCCTTTGACGTGCTTCTCAACGGCACACCGAAGCTGACGAATTTCAACATCGCGGCCGCAGCGGGCGGTGTCAAAAGGGCGGTGGTTCGCGAGTTCTCGGGCACGGCAGACAGCGACGGAAAGCTGACGTTAATGTTCACTGACCCACCGGGCAGCATTGGCAATCCTCAGGTCAATGGCATCGAGCTCTTTTCCGGCACGACCGTCCTGCGCGCGATCGATGCGGGATTGGTTTCGAGTGGCACCATCACCATCAACCCATCTTCCTTCCTCAATCAGGGACAGATCCTCGCAAGTTCGGCTGGCACCGTGACCCTCGACGGAGCGTGGAGCAATCGCGGTACGCTGGCCGTGTTGGCAGCGGAAACGCCGCCGCCGGCGGATACGTTCAGCACGGCGGGTCTTGACTTGGCGTGGCCGACGTCGGCGACGGTCAACCTGGGTGGCACGTTTACCACCGTGGGCCTCGGGACTTTGCACCACACGGGCGGCACCGTGAATCTCCTTGGAGAACTGGATAACACCGGAGCCACGCTGGGGTTCGATGCCAGCACAGGGTCGTGGAACTTACGAGGCGGGACTGTTCGCGGCGGTACCTACACCGCCGCAGGCAACGCTGCCCTGCGATTCACGAATGCGGGCGGCACCCTGGATGGAGTGACGGCGAACAGCGACTTGGACTTGGCGACGAACTCGGGCGCGTATGGCCACGTCCGGAATGGCTTGACGTTGAACAGTACGGCCTGGCTGGGAAACGCGGCCGGATCGACCTACGGCGGGTTGTACTTTGACGGGACGCAGACGCTGGACGGCACCGGGACGGTGGTCTTCGGCAAGCACAGCGGCAATTTCTTGCGGACCTACAACACGATGCCCAACGATCCGACGGCTGACACGCTGACGATTGGCGCGGGCCTCACGGTGCGGGGCAGCGCGGGCATGATCGGCGACGGTTATAACGAGGCCACGATCATCAACCACGGCACGATCGCGGCCGACATCGGTGACAGCCTCAACGGATTCACCTTTGACTACGGCTTCAGCGGTGGCTCCACGGACAGCACGGGAGCCGCGAACATCGATACGAGCGGGGTGAGCAACCCAGCTCCCCAGGCGGTGTATCAGACATTGCGCTACGCCGCTGGCGAACTGTCGTACACGCTGATGGGACTCACCCCCGGTAACAACTATCTGGTTCGATTGCATTTCTCCGAGCCCGGCGTCCAGGTTCAACCCGGTCAGCGGCAGTTTGACGTCGAAGCGAACGGCGTTCGGATGGTAAGCGCCTTGGACGTTGTGGCGGCTGCTGGCGGGCACAACAAGGCGGTCGTGCGTGAGTTCACCGCAGCGGCGAATGAGGCCGGCCAACTCACGCTCCGCCTGGTTCACACCGTCACGGCCGATCCGTACGTGATTATCAATGGCATCGAACTGTTGTCGGGCGCGACCGTGATCCGCGCCATCGACGCCGGCCTGATCTCCAGCGCCACACTCACGGTGGCCCCGAATTCCCTGGTCAATCAAGGTGCCCTTCGGGCCACGACGGGAACGCTGAACCTCGGCGGTTCGTGGCACAACCGCGGCACGATCGCGGGGTCGGCAGGGGCCACGTTGAACCTCGGTGGTAGCTTCACCACGGGAGACATCGGGACGTGGAACCCGACCGGGGCCACCATCAACCTGACCGGATCGCTGGACAACGCCGACGCCACGCTGGCGTTGGATACCGACAGCGGTTCCTGGAATCTCGTCGGCGGTACGATCAACGGCGGCACGGTGACCACGGTGGACGGTGCCACCTTGGTCGCCAGCAGCGCGGGTGGCATGCTGGTTGGCGTTACGTTTGGCGGCGATATCCTGCTGACAAAACCCTATTCGCGGGTCACGGTAACGCAGGGACTCACGCTGAACGGTACGCTTACGCTGGGCGACAACGCCTACGCCACGTTTGACGGCAGCCAAACCCTTGGCGGTCACGGCACGGTGGTCTTTGCCAGCAACAGCAATAGCGGGATGATCCCGACCGACGGTAGCACGTTGACGATCGGGCCAGGTATCAATGTTCGCGGCGGCAGCGGCTTCGTCGGCAATACCAACGCCGCCACCGTTCTTCGCGGGACGGTCAGCGCCGACACACCCGGCCGCACGATCTACCTGAGCGGTGAATGGCGAAACGAAGGCACGCTCCATGCCACCAACGGGGGAATCATCGACGCAAATGGAACCCTTCGCATTGATGGCCTCGGCCGACTCGCGGAACAGCCTTCGGGGCAGATCATCGTCCGCAGTGATCTTCTCGGCGACACGCGGAATGCGGACCGATTTGCGCCACTCGGTATCGTGCGGTTTCAGGGACCGAGTTCGCTGGCCTTGCCCCAGTCGCTCGAAGTGATGGGCCGCGACCTCGGGCAGGCGACCGAAGGCTTCCACGGCAACTTCACCTATGGCACGCTGGCACTGGCGGCGAATACGTACGTCTTGCTGGTGGACTTCGCCGACAACGCGGTCGGAAGCGGCGCCGAGGCGTTGTATGTCAACTCGCTCGTCATCGGCAGCGGCGCAACGCTGGACTTGAACGGCTTGCATCTTTACGCCCGCACGTCACAGATTGACGGCGCCGTCGTTGGCGGGACCGTCGATCAACTCCCGGACGGTGGGACACTCGCCTTTGCCACACCCACGCCGGGTGCGATCGGCGCACCTGGCGAACTCGACGAATGGTCGATCTTTGGGCGCGCGAATCGAACGATCGGGATCCTCGTTAATCCAGGTAACGGCGGCACGCCAGCGCCGGCAAATCCGCCGCTGTCATTTGTGGAGGTCACGATCCTGGACGCCGCCAATCACGTGCTGGCGACATCAAACAACAGCGCCGCCGGTGGACTCGTCTCTCTGGACAACGTGCAGTTGCCAGCGGATGGCATCTATCGCGTCCAGGTCCGGGCCGCCAGCGGCCACAGTGCCAACACGGGTAACTACCTGATCACCGCGTACGACATTACCCCCGACGTGGCGGCGCTGGATCTTAACCAGATCGTAACCGGTGCGATCGAGAATCCGTTCTCCGTGGACCGCTGGACCTTCTCCGCTGCTGCCGGTCAGTCGCTCCACTTCGAGTTGATCAATGTCTCGACTTCGGGCTTGGTGTTCGATCTGACGGGCCCCTTCGGCGTGCCTGTCTTCACGGGACTGCACGCCGACTCCGACTTGATTACGCTTTCCACGTCCGGAAACTACACACTCAGCGTGCATGGGACCGCCGGCCAAACCGGAAGCTATGCCTTTCGACTCGCGGCCAATACCCCCACGGATTTGACGCTCGGCGAAGCCTACGTCGGCACGCTCGTCGGCAGCGGCCAGGCGCAGTTGTTCCGCGTCCAGGTCCCCGCCTCGACCATCCTGACGGTGACGCTCGACGACCTTTCGATCGCAGACCGCAACGAGTTGTACTTGAAATTCGGCGCACCGCCAACGCGCGCCGATTACGCCGCGCGCTCGTCGGCCGTCGGTGCCGATCAGGAGGTAATGATCCCGCAGGCGACAGCGGGAACCTGGTACATCCTCGCTTACAGCGAATTCGGGCCTGCGCCGAGCACCTTTACATTGACCGCGAGTGCGTCGGACCTGACCGTGACCAGCGCGACGCTGGAACGTCTTGGAACGAATGGAGATGGTCGCCTCACGCTCACCGGCGCTGGGTTCAATTCCAGCACGTATGTGGCGCTGCGTGCGCTGGATGGGACCGTCTACCCCGTCGATTCGGTGCAAGTGGATTCCTTCACCCGGCTAACCGCGACGGCGTCGCTGCTCTCAGTCGCGCCACCATCGTACTATGGCTTGAGCTTGATCTGCGGAACACCCTTCGTCAATCGCCTGTACCCGCTGACAGTCACTAGTGTCATCACCGGCGCTACGAACTTTGAGCCGCGTCTCATTCTCCCTGGGGCCGTGCGCCGCAACTCCGTGGCGACGATCTATGTCGAATACACCAACACGGGCGCCGAAGCGATGGCTGCGCCGGTGTTGATCCTGCAATCAGGCGATCCGGACGGCAGCGACAAGCCGTGGTTCGCTTTCGATTCAACGCGGATTCCGCAGAACTTCTGGACCTCGGCCGTGCCCGACGGATTCAGCCACACGCTTCAAATCCTGGCCAGCGGCCGCATTCCCGGCCTGTTGCAGGCTGGCGAATCGGCTCGCGTGCCGGTTTACTTCGCGGGCTTGCAACAGCCGTGGGATACGTCGGATCTGGCCATCGAAGTGGAGTTGCGCACGCTGACCGCCAGCGACGCGACCGCTATCGACTGGAACGCCCTGGAAACGCCACTGCGTCCCCCAAGCATTGGCCTCCTGGGCTGGCACGCCATTTTCGCCAACGTCATCGCCCAGATCGGCAGCACCTGGGGCGACTACGTCCGCATGCTGGACGACAATGCAGCGTATCTCGGACGACTCGGCGAGCAGGTATTGGACGTCGGCCAACTGTGGGCCTTTGAAGTTGAGCAGGCCAACGGTTTGAGCCCGATCGGCCCGATCGCTTCCGTGGTCGATATCGCCGTGCCCACGCCCGGATTGACCCTCAGCTTTGGCCGCGTGTTCAGCGACTCCCTCGCCAGTCGCAATGACACGGGTCTGCTCGGCATCGGTTGGTCCACGCCCTGGGAAACCGAACTCAGAAAAGACGCAGACGGATCCGTAACCGTCATCGGCGCCAGCGGCGGTCAGCGGCGTTTCCAGCCGGACAGTCGCAACGCCGGCTATTTTCCCCTATCCGGCGATCATGGCACTCTGATATCCACGGGCGGCGGCACATTTGCGCTGCGAGAGCTGGACGGCATCACGACGGCCTTCCGCGCCGATGGACGGTTGGACTATGTCGCCGATACCAACGGCAATCGGATCACCGCTGGATATTCCGGTGACGCGCTCGTCACGTTGACCCATTCCGCAGGCCCTTCCCTTACGTTTTCCTACCTGCGTGGCCTGATCGAAACGATTACCGCCTCCGACGGCCGTGTGGTTCGCTTCACCTACGGCCCTCCCGAATTGTCGCTTATCGACGTGATTTTCATTGGCGACCAACACTTGATCGCGGTGCAGGGCTACGATGGTCAAACGACGCAATACACCTATGGCGATGGCTTTCAGACTCGAATTGGCCGAGGCCTGACGTCGATCCAGTTCCCCGACGGCACCCACCAGTTCCTAGCTTACGACGACCACGCCCGGCTCGCCAGCGTCGCACGCGACGGGAACGCCGAGCGCGTCACTTTCACCTACGATACCGCTGGCAAAGTGACCATTACCGATGCGGCCGGCAATGCCAGCAAGCTGTTCTTCGATCATCGCGGGCTGCTGGTCAAGGTCGAGGATCCCCTGGGCCACATCACGCAATCGACGTTCGATAACAACTTTAATCTCACTCGCATCACCGACACCACGGGCGCGGCCCAGACCTACAAATATGACGACCGGGGCAATGTCATTGCCGTCACCGACGCGCTCGGCCACACGACGCAGTTCACCTACGGCGGGCCGTTCAACCAGTTGACCTCGGTCGCCACCGGTCGCGGCAGCACGACACGCTACGCCTACGACGCCCGCGGCAATTTGCTCTCGACGACCTATCCCAACAACACGGTTGAACGCTTGACGTACGACGCCCTGGGCAACCCGCTCTCGTTCACCAATCGCCGCGGCCAGGCGATTGGGTACGTGTACAATCCAGCCGGTCAGATCACGCGGCAGAACTTCGCCGACGGCTCACATAACGACTTCGCCTACGACGCACGCGGTAACCTGATCTCCGCGACCGATACAACCGGCGTCACCACGTTCGACTACGACAGCGGGGACCGGCTGACGCGGGTGGCGTATCCGACGGGCCGCTTCCTGGAATACGCGTATAACGCCGCCGGCCGGCGCACGCAGATGGTCACGCATGACAGCCCGACCGCGACGCCGTTCATCGTGAACTACGCCTACGACGCCGTCGGTCGACTCGCCGGTCTGACCGACGGTAGCGACGGGCAGATCGTCACCTACACCTACGACGCCGTCGGCCGGCTGTCGCGCAAGGACCAGGGCAATCAGACGTTCACGACCTTCGAGTACGACGAGGCCAGCCAACTTTTGCACCTGGTGAATCACGCTCCGGATGGTTCGGTCAATTCCCGCTTCGATTACACCTACGACAGCCTCGGCCGCCGTACTCGCATGGCAACCCTCGACGGCACGTGGACCTACAGCTACGACGCCACGGGCCAGTTGACGCACGCCGTATTCGCCTCGACCAACGCGCAGATTCCGAGCCAGGACCTGACGTACGTGTACGACCCGCTCGGTAACCGCATCCGCACGATCGAAAACGGCGTCACGACGAACTACACTACGAACAACCTGAACCAATACGTGCTGGTCGGCAACACCACCTACGCATACGACGCCGACGGTAACGTGATCTCCTCCACAGACTCGAGCGGAGCGACGACGTACAGCTACGATTCGCAAAATCGCCTAGTACGCGCTGTGTCGCCGACAGGAACGTGGGATTGCAAATACGACGCACTCGGCAATCGCATTGCGACGACTCAGAACGGCAATCGGACCGAGTTTCTGCTGGATCCTACCGGCGCGATCAACACCGTGGGTGAGTATGACGGAATGGGCGTCATCTTCGCGCGATACACATTCGGCCTTGGACTAGTCAGTCGAATGGACGCGACAGCATCGGCTGCTTTCTACGATTTTGACGCGACCGGCTCAACCGTTGGACTGTCGAATCTGGTTGGCGCTTATCAGAATCAGTATCAGTATTTGCCATTTGGTGGTCTCGAAGTCGCCGTTGAATCCGTTTCAAATCCATTTCAATTCGTTGGGCAGTTCGGAGCGATGAATGATGGCGATGGATTAATCTTTATGCGGGCCAGGCAATACAATGTGACGATGGGTCGATTCTCTTCCGAGGACCCATTAGGTCTGGCTGGGGGTGACGCTAATCTCTATCGATATGTCCATAACAGTCCTCTAGGTTTCATTGACCCAACAGGTTTGATTTCGACGATTCCTGTCAATGTCCTCAATGAATTTGAGAAGCTCAAGAAGGAGGCTGATGAAGCAAATAAGTACGACAAGGAAAACTACCCGCATATGACGCCCCCGTCACTAAATGACATTCCGAGGTATTCACCAGAGGAGTTTGTGAAGCGTAATGCCCGAGCTGAGGACCTGACAAAACAAAAAAACGAGATGCCAAACGGTCCTGTTCTTCCGAAGCCCTACGACAGCCCGAACAATCCTTTCCGCGGACCCTTGCCAGACATCCAATTCCCCCGCAGCGGCGGAGATGTCATCCCCGGCACCATCCCGATCGTCGTTTCCGACGACCCCAACGAAAAAACCGGTCCCGCGGGGTTCGGCCCAACTGGCTTCACCCGCCCCGACGGCATCTTTTCCTATCGCATCGACTTTGAAAACGAATCAACGGCGACGGCACCCGCTCAGCAGGTCGTCGTCACCGATCAGCTCGACGCGGCGCTCGATTGGGAGACGTTCGAGCTGACGGAGATTGGATTTGGGGATCACGTGATCTCGATTCCGCCAAACATGCAGCGCTTTCAAACGACCGTGGATGTGACCTACAGCGGCGTCAGCTTCCAGGTGCAGATCGAAGCGGGGCTGCACTCCGAGACGGGAGAGGTTTTCGCTCGCTTCCAATCCATCGATCCAAACACGTCACTGCCGCCGGAGGCCCTGATCGGCTTTCTGCCCCCCGAGGACGGCACGGGCCGGGGTAAGGGCTACTTCAGCTACATCATCGAGCCGAAGCCGAACTTGATCACGGGGACCGAGATCCGCAATGTGGCCCTGATCCGCTTCGATGGCCAAGAGATTGTCGCCACCGATCAGGTCGATCCGCACGATCCGAGCCAAGGCACCGATCCGGCGAAGCAGGCGCTGAATACGATCGACGCCGGATTGCCCACGAGCCAGGCGGGAGGTCTGCCGCCACGGACGGCGAGCACCTCGTTCACGGTTTCGTGGTCCGGCAGTGATGACGTGGGTGGTTCTGGGATCGCCGGGTACGATGTGTATTACCGCGAAGATGATGACGATGGGCTGGTCGATGACCAATATCAACTTTGGCTGCCCAACACGACCGCGACTTCGGCCGTGTTCGCGTTGGGACGGGCGGAGCACAGCTACAGCTTCTACACCGTGGCGATGGACAACGTCGGGCATCGCGAGGCGACTCCGATCGCGGCGGATGCCCAGACACAAGTGGTCACGCCGCTGTTCCGGCTGGGCGTGGCGGGGGACAGTCTGAGCGATGAGTATGCGGAGGCGTCTTACAGTTATGCGAACAACTGGGTGGAATTGCTGTCTCAGGACGTGAGCGTGGGTCCGCAGGGCTCGTGGGGTGCGCCGCGGGATGAGGGGTTCGAGTACAACTGGGCTCAGGCCGGGGCGACCAGCGATACGCTGCTCGCGGATGGGCAGCACGCTGGCCTGGCGCAGCAGATCACGGCGGGGTCGATCGACTATGGCGTGCTGGCCATCGGGCAGAATGATTTCGGGCCGTGGACCGAAGCCTATGTGGAAATCTATAACGGGACTTGGGACGCGGCGCAGATCGATGCTTATGTCGGCCAAGTCGTGGGGAATATCCAGACGGCGTTGCAGACGCTGACGGCCACGGGGGGCAAGATCGTCCTGTCCAACGTGATCGACTACGGCATCGCCCCGCGAACGCGGAGCCTCTGGCCCGATCCGGACAAGCGGGAACTGGTGACGGACGTGATCCGCCGCGTTAACGGCGCGTTGCTCGGCTTGGCGCAGGAGTATGCCGTACCGCTGATCAATGGTTTTGCGGCGACCAAGAACTTCTTGGGCGATAATCAGACCACGGTGGCCACGATTCCGGTTGGCGGCGTCGATCTGGTCAATGCCAACGGCGTCGAGCCGCAATGCATGTTTGTCGACGACGGCATCCATCCGCACACGGTCGGCCAGGCGGTGATCGCGAACCTGGTGGTCGAGGCGATTCGCTTGGGCTACGGGCAGGACGTGGCAGCGCTGCCGTTCACGGAACGGGAGATGCTGGAACTGGTCGGGCTGGGCAATCAGTACACGGGCGACACGCTGAACTTGAACTACACGCAGTACATCATCCTGCCCGGCAATCCGCCCGGGATTTCCGTCTCGCCGATCAGCCGGCCGACGGCGGAACCGAACGGGACCGCGACGTTCACCATCGTACTGAACACGCAACCGGTCGCCGATGTGACGATCCATTTGAATTCGAGCAATCCGAACGAGGGCACGGTGTCGCCGACGAGCGTCACGTTTACCGTGGCCAATTGGAATGTGCCGCAGGTGGTCACGGTGACCGGCGTCGATGACGACAAGGACGATGGGACCGTCGCCTACAGCGTGGTGACCGCGCCGGCCGTCAGTTATCGACGGTCGCTACCAGGGACTGGATGCCGCCGACGTGGCGGTGTGGAATCTCGATAACGATCCCTATCCGTGGCAGAACCCGTGGCACTGGGCGGATGTCGACGGCGACGGCCAGATAGCCCCCGTGGACGTGCTGATTCTGATCAACGACATCAATGCGAACGGAACCCGCCCGTTGCCGACGCCTCCGCCGCCGGGAGCGCCGCCGCGGTTTCTCGATCCCAGCGGAGATGGCGGGATCGCGCCGGACGACGTCCTTCAGGTGATCAACGATATCAACGCCAACGGGACTCGCCTTGTGCCCAACGATCTACCGGAGGGCGGAGGTGGCGGCGAATCGGCGAGCGGGACCGAAGCACCGCTGATTGGGGCGATGGCCGGCGCCGAGGGCGAAGCCGCGCTTGTCACGGACTGGCAGCCGTGGTTTGCGGGGCCGAGCGTTGCGGACGAGACGGCGAGTGACTCGCACCTCCGTTTCGACCGCGCACAGTTGGCGGAGGAGGCGGAGCGGCTGCCGATGCACAACAGGCTGAAAACGGTGAAGCCGAGACCCGACGCGACGACAGCCTTCCTCGGCCGCCGGAATGAGCGTGCCGCGCAGGCGGACGACTTTTTCGCTGGGAACGTGGAATTCCTGGAATTGGACGACGCCCTCGGAGACATCGCCCCCCTCATTAGCGCCGCATGGCGGGCGAGGACCTGAAACGTCCGAGCGGACGCTGGGAAGTTCCGCGGAGGTCTCGGCCCGGCGGCGAATCCGGCACGACGGGAGCATGCGGTGAAACGGGTAATCCACGCCGCTCGTCTCGGCGTCAACTCATTCCTCTGGAACCTGATAACATGAATCTCGCGCAGAAGACGCATCTACGATTTGGGTGCTTCCTGGTCCTGAGTCATCTGCTGGCGAGCTTCGCCGACGGCGCGGAAACGGTTGTTTTTCGTGCCGACTTCGAGGCGTCGGCGCCGGCCGGCCCGCCTGGCGGCTGGTCGATGTGGGGTGCGCAGAAATACAAAGACCCTGCCCACTTTACCCGTGATACGCAGCAACCGCACGGCGGTGCCGCCAGTTTCCGCCTCCACCACCCCGCGCACACCGAAGGCTATATCGTCTCGGCGCCGGACGCGGCCATTCGTCCTCAGCCGGGCAAGACGTCCACCGCGTCCTTCTGGGCCCGGAGCGACCGGGCGGGGGAGGCGATGTTCGGCTGGACGGCCTACCGCAAGGTTCAGCCTTTCGAGGAGGTCCCGTCGCCCGGATTCTTCCCGCTGGCGGTTGACCCGCAGTGGAAACCGTTTCGGTTCGTGTTGCACGAGGGCTGGGATTTCTTCGCCGAAGACTGCCGTCATCTGCTGCTGACGTTTCGGGCCACGCCGCAGGCGGCCGAAGAGCGGACCTTGTGGATTGACGACGTCGTGGTTACCGAGCAGCCGTCCTTGCGCGAAGGCCGGTTGATCAATCCCGCCACGTTGACGTACCCGCCACTGGAACATCGCTTGCAGCCCGGCGAACAACTCTCCCTGACGATCGACGCCGACAAGCGACTGCGCGAGACGTGCCGCGAAGTGGGCGGCGTTTCGTTTCATCGGGTTGCCGGCTGGGCGAAACTGCCTTTTGACAAGCAGGGCCGCTACGTTCTGCCGACGGAGCTGGAAGAAGCGATCCGCCAGATGCGATTGCCGATGACGCGGTTCTACGCCTTGGGTGACGAACCGTTCGGACTCCAGACGGCCATCGACAAGGCGGCCGAGTTCCTGGACCGGATCGGCGTCGATCAGGCTGCGACACCGCTGGAGTTCGAGATCCAGGGCGCGACGAGCAAGCTGCCACCTGAAACCTGGGCTCGCCGCGTGCGCCACAGCCTGGACCGCGGCTATCGGTTCCGTCATTGGGAAGTCACGAACGAGCCCTACGTGGGCCGCGCGGGACGGGCCTTTGCTACGGCCGATTCGTATCTGGAACATTTTCTGGCCGTCAGTCGGGCGATCCGCTCGGCGCATGCGGAGGCGCAGATCGGCATGGCCGTCGCGCACCGCAGCCCGGCCTGGGGCAACTACTTGCTGATGCGGGCCGCGGGCCAGTACGACTTCGTGGTGGGGCACTATTACAGTTTTCCCAACGTCCAGCGTAGCACGTTCGAGGATGTGGTCTTGACCGGCAACTACCAGACCCTTGATGAAATCCTGCAGACGAGTGCTCTGCTGCGTCTGTACAACCCCGGGCGAGACGTCTACCAGTACGACACGGAATGGGGCCTGCACAGTTCCGGCCCCCAAGGGGAACGAGCCGATTACGTCCACCGCAACGCCAATATCTGGGGCATGATGCACCGGGCGGTGCGGCTGATCCACTACCTGCGCGAAGATTTGCTCCGGGGGGCCAGTTCCTGGGAGATGTTCACGTACCAGCGGGCGCCCGGATTCGGCTTTCTGGCCCAGGACGCGCCGCAGCGGCGTTCCATGAACTACTGGCTCCATTATTATTTCAACCGTCATGCCGGCCGCTGGGTGCTCGGGCTCGACGGCACCGCTCCCTATCACGAAGGTTCGGCGGGCGGACGCACGTACCGCGGCCCTCTGACGCCCGTCGTGGCGACCCTGAGCAAGGACGAACGGCAGCTCTATCTGGTCTTGGCCAACGGCTCGTGGGAGAAGACCGTGCCGGTTCGGGTGATGCTGCGGGGCTTCGTTCCAAGCAGCGGCACGGGGGTCGTACTCTCCCATTCCGATCCCGATGGCGATCCGTTCCTGACGCGTCGCGAAGACCTGGTCCGGGAGCTGTCGGTCAAAATCCAGGGCCAGGAATGGAGCACCGTGCTGCCACCGCACGCGGTGGCGTTCGTCACCATTCAGCGACAGGAGCGGAAGGTTGCAGGTTGGCGGCAAACGGGAGGGTAGCTACCGGATCGGTCCGCGTTCCGGCGTGTATTCCTCGTCGTCGCGCACGACGTTGTCCATTTGGCGGGTCTGGCGGCCGCGATCGACAACCGGCGTACGGACGGCCTGAAAGTAGTTCTTGTAGAGCAACGTGTCCGCGGCCCGCACGCTGATCCCCACGCCCACGGCCGACAGGCCGACCCAGTTGTCCTGGATGACGTTGGCCTGCATGCGCGGCGGCCCGTCCAGGCCGGTGCCCGGTTGTTTGCCCAGATCCATCGGAATGACATTGATCCCGGCCAGCAGGTTGCTCCAGCCGCCGCCCCAACGCCAGTTGCTGCCGTACTGAGCGCCGCTGAAGGGAGCCGTGCGGAGGATCTCGTTCCCGATCACGCGATTGCCGAAGTTCGCCCAAGGCAGTTCGAGCTGATCGGTCTCTGGCATGCGTCCGCCGGCCCCCACAACAATCCCGCCGCCGTCCGACACCCGGCAGTCGCGGATCAAGTTGAAGAAGTCGGGGGCCGTCTCATGGGCGCCAGCGTCGGCCGCCTGGCGGTCATCGTGGGTCATCAGCGTCACGCCCAAAGACCGATCGCAGATGTGCCGGTCCACGATGTTATTGATGGCTCCCGCGTAGTACAGGTAGAGTCCCTTGGCGCAATCGACTTCCTGGTTGTTGACGAAGACCGTCTCCACCAGCCCATTCATGATGACCACGGTGCTGGAACCATCCGGGACAATGCGCCACGGCCGGTCCACAGTGATCGTTTTTTTCTCCGTGTCCACGGCGTTGATCCGTCGCCACTGGCCCAAACCTCGTCCGCGAGCCACGACGACCGTGCGTCCGACGACCTTGCGATGGGGCTTTGCTTCGTCGTGCCCTTGAGGCCACCGCGCCGTCGTGACGGTGGTCGGTGTGGCGGCTTCCACCGGACTTTCCAGGAACAGGCCGGCTCCTTCGACCAGGTACGTTTCCCCGGCGTTCCCTCCCAAGACCGTGCGCTCGACGGTGTTCCCAGCGATGAAGTTCTGGTAGTTGGCGCCGAAATGGGTCTGCATCACCAGGCCGCGCGTGTCGCCGGTGAGCAGGTTGTCCTCGAAGATGCAGTGCTCGGCCCCCCAGAACTTGAACATGTGACCACGCCAGCGGCGGTCGGCGACAAACCTGTTCTGAGAGAACTGGCAGGACTCCAGCTTTCGCTGACAGTTCACCCCGCCCGGCCCGAAGGTCTCGCAACGGATCATCCGCAACCGCCGAGCGTTGAAGATCGAGACGGGCGAGATCGTATACGAGTGCTCCGGCGACAAGCCGTAATCCTGCCGCGACTCGAATCGCACGCGGTACAGTCCCACGTCTTCCACGTAGACCTCGTCGCGACCGATCTCCAGCGCGGGAGCCGTGGCCGGCATGAATCGCAGGGTCAAGTCCTGGAGCACGAAATGCCCCATTCCCTGAACCAGGGCCGGGCGAAATGCGCGTCGTGGGGCGTCGGTCAGCTCGCCAGGCCGAAAGGTATTGGGTTCCAGGTTCGTAATGATGCTTTGGTGCATCCCCGCGCCCCGGACGATCACCTGCTCCGGGATTGCCAGCGAGCGGCTGATGGCGTAGGTGCCGGGCGGCAGCAGCACCGTCCCGCCGCCCGCAGCTTGTTTCAGGGCCGCGGCCAGCGATTCGGTATCGTCGTTCACGCCGTCGCCTTTGGCACCCACGTCGCGGACATTAACTGCTGGGCCTGCGGGTACCGGCTCCGTGGTAATGCTCAACGTCAACGGCTCGGACCAGCCATAGTCGCCGCCGTGGCCGCCGTGGACGAAGACTTGGTATTGGCCGAGGGCGAGATCGTTGGGCAGCCAAGCGGACAAACACCAGCGTTCCGTGTGACCATCCTCGTGATGCGGGGCGGCAGCTCGCAACGCCACGAGTTCGCTGCCTCCCTGCCGGCGCAAATAAACGCGAGCCGCAGGCAACTGGTAGCTCCAGGAAAACGTGCGGCCAAAAATGCGGACGACTTCGCCCGGTGCCTGGCTGGCCGGGCTGAGCCACTGGGCCTGCGGGCGGTTGACGACGTAGGGATGGCTCCACTGGTTGCCGTCGCCATCGCCGGCCCAGAGCGCGGTCACAGCCGGAACGCTGATCCAGGGCTGACGCGAACATCGCATCACAACCTGGAGATACCCCGGCCCGCCGCCGATGACCTCGCAGTCCATTGATCCGGTAGGCGGCACTTCGGGCACGGCGGGCTGCCGGTCGATCGCCGCGGCATGGCGTGCCCCATCTTCGAGCGATTCCGAACGGAAACTGCCATCGGCGGTACTCAGACAAAACGCCTTGATCTTGGTCGTCTTGGAGTCGAGGCCCTCTCCACAGATGACGATCACTTCGCCGTTGCAGGCTGGCTCCGTGACCGCGCCAATCTCCGACGCCGCTGCGCCGCTGAAGATCGTAACGAACGCTAACACAATCGGAATCAGGACGCACACGCGGGGCTTCATCGTTACCTCTTGACCGCTGATGGAATGTCGTGGGGCGCAATGCAGGCGTGGGTCACGGCCTGACTTCTTTGCAGGAACCACGGCTAAGGACCCGCCAGCCTACTGGCGGCTCAGCCGGTTGTCCAGTGTCGCGACCAAACCGCTGAATCGGTTCGCGGGCGACAGCCCACGACGATCCAGCATCGGCGTTGGCCGGACACTACGCCGAACGGCCCCAGGTAATCCCCCGCCGGCAGACTTTTTTTCCCTCGCTTCTGCTGTGACGACCGCAATCTGATGCCAAATCAACGAAGAAAAGGTCCGGGTGATTGCTATTGCCCATACCTATTGGTAAGGTTGCGCCATTCGTTCCGAACTGCCCCTCGACGGGAGGAGAATCCGCATGTTGAATAGCCAAGGGTACTTACATTTGTCATTTGCAGAAGACCAATGACCAGTGACGAATGATGAGTGACAACTGGCCAATGACCATCAGCAACTGGACCACCGTGGCCGAATCGCAGTACCCGTGGGAACGGGACGCGCTGGACTTTGTCCGGCAGCGATTCCCAACCCATGAGCCCTACCGCGCCTGGTCCAACTTCGAGTTCATCGCCGATGACGGGAGCATCAACGAAGTCGATCTGCTGACGTTCACGCCCCAGGGGTTCTTCCTGATCGAAATCAAGAGCCGGCCGGGCAGGCTGTTCGGCGATGCCGGGACCTGGACCTGGGAGCACGAAGGTCGGCTCTTTACCGACGATAGCCCGCTGATCGCCGCCAACCTGAAGGCCAAGAAACTGGCCTCGCTCCTCCAGCGGCAGAAGGCTTGCCAGAAGAAAGGCCGCATCCCGTTCATCAAGGCCCTCGTCTTCTGCTCGGCGCCGGACCTCAAGTGCGATTTGCAGGGCAACGCCCGGTTGCGGGTCCGCCTGTGGGATCGGGAGGCGGACCAGGGGTCAGGAGTGGCGTGTTCAGTTTGTGCTTGTCAACACCAATGTCCTTGATCCCGTTTTTGTTCTGCGTAGATCCTCCTAGAACGAGGTTCGAGCTGTTTTGGAGTGCGGTGGCTTGACGCCGCTTTCATTTTGCATCAGCTTTGCATTTTGCACGATAGCTGTTGGAGAGCGGAGAGAAAGAAAGGCACAGCCAAAGCGGCGTCAAGCCACCGCACTCCAGAGAAAGCGGACCGGCCAGTGGGGAATAAAACTCGTTACGCTCCAGGAGTACAAAACCGGGCGAAAACGGTACAAACTGAACACGCCACGCCCGCCCCCAAATCCGCCCGCGCGACGACGAGATTGGAAGAGCAATTGCCAGGCCGGCTGAGGAGAAGACCTTGCCCCCCGAACCGAAATCGATGAACCGGCTGTTAGCGCGTTTCGTGAAAGCCCGGCTTGTGCGGCACGTGCTGCTGTCGGGCGGCGTCTTGGTCCTGTTGTTCGTGCCCGCGCTCTCCCAGGAATACACCCCGGAAGACATTCAGAACCGGCACGTCGCGGCCTATCCGATCTCCCGCCTGCAGCGGGATTGGATCTATCAGGACCATGGCCTGCAATACCGCGACTGTTTTGTGGCGGACCACAACACGGTGGAACAAGCCCTGATTCGCCGAGTGCTGGCCGAGTTGAAGTCGGAGAACGTTGACGTCGAGGAACTGGAATGGTCGCTCGGCCAGCTCGTGGACGGCCAAGCGCCGGGCTCCGATCCGGCGTGGAAAAGCCTGTATTTCCAGGCGTGTGAACTGCGTCGCAGGCAGCGTCTGAAGATCTTCGACCGTCAGCCGCGCGAGTTCGTCTATGCCAAACACTTTGTGTTCGGCGATTGCCAGGCCATGTTTGCCATGACCGGTCACCTGACGGACGCCGTTTTTCGTGAATGCGGGCCCGATTACCGAATGAACTCGCAGCTCTGCAAGATGACAATCAACGCCGACGGCACGGTCGCGACCGAAGTGCTTCTCGACTGTCCGGAAGGCATCGTCCGGGATCCCTGCGTCTCGTACGACGGCAGCGCGCTGGCGTTTTCGATGCGCCGAACCAGCCATGACGGGGACGACGATTTCCACCTGTACGCCATGAACCTGGCCGACCGCAGCGTCCGGCAGCTCACGTTCGGAACTGGAACGGCGGACATGGAGCCGGAATGGCTGCCGAACGGCGAGTTGGTGTTCACGTCCACCCGTTGCGTGTTCTCGGCTCCTTGCTGGTGGTCGAGCGTGTGCAATCTCTTTACGTGCGATGCCGCTGGACGCTACATCCGCCGGCTCGCTTGTGACCATGGTCACACGGTATTTCCGCGCATGACGGCTGACGGCCGGATCATCTATACCCGCTGGGAGTATTCCGACAGGACCGCCGGCTACCTGCACAGCCTGTTCGTGATGAATCCCGACGGCACCAATCAGACGGAATTCTACGGGAACAACTCGCAGTTCCCGGCCGCGATCCTGCATGCTCGCAGTGTTCCCAACTCGACGAAAGTGATCGCGATTTCCGGCGCCCACCACATCGACCAGCGTGGCAGACTGATCATGATCGACCGGAACGCGGGAACCCAGGCCGGCTTCGGGGTCAAATTCCTGGCACCGGAGCGCGATTACCCGTATCGGGAAAGCATGGGAACCGGAGGCAACGTCGTTCACGATACGGAAGGGGACCAGTTTCAGTATCCCTATCCCTTGGATGAAGACAATTACGTGGTGTGCTATTCGCCCGAGGGTGGACCCGTTCGCGGATTGAAAGGCATCCGCGACGGCAAAGCGGGAAGCCCAGCCTTCGGCATTTACTGGATGCATCGCAACGGACAGCGCGAGTTGCTGATCTACGACCCGGTCATCTCGTCCGGCCAGCAGGTGGCAATGTCGCGTTCGCAACCACCCTTTCCTCGCAGTTCCGCGGTCGATGAACACCAAACGCACGGCCGTTTCTACGTTCAGAATATCTACTCCGGTCCCGGCCTGAAGGGCGTGCAGCCGGGCACGGTGAAGAGGATGCGCGTCGTCGGGCTGGATTATCGCGCCAAAGGCACGGTCGCGTTGGGGCTGCACCCGTGGGGCGGGCATCAGACGTCGCCGTGCGCGATCAACAACGGCAGTTACGACGTGAAGCACGTGCTGGGCACGGTGGACGTCGAGGAAGACGGAAGCTGCTGTTTCGAGTGCCCGTCGCGCGTGCCGGTCTATTTTCAGATGCTCGATGACCGAGGCCGCATGGTCCAGAACATGCGAAGCTGGACGATGGTCCTGCCGGGCGAGACGCTTGCCTGCGTCGGCTGTCATGAGCGGAAGCATGATACGTATCTGGACCGTCGCCCGGTCACGCTGGCCCTGAAAAAACCTCCGCAGAAGATCAAGCCTTTTTTCGCGGAAGGCGACGCCCCGGTCCAGGAGATGGATCGTTTTCTGACCGATTCGGAAAAACGGGCGATGCGATACCTCGGCACCAACGCTCCCCAGGCGATGGATGTCCCGCGCGGGTTCAGCTATACGCGAGAGGTCCAGCCGATTTGGGATAAACATTGCATCCAGTGCCACGCGGGCGACAAGAATCCCGCCCAGAAAGACGTCCCGCTCAGCCTGCTCGGCGACTTTCGGCCGATCACGAACGCGGAGATCTACGGCCGGACGAAGTGGCGGTTGACCCGCCGGAATTATGGGGAGAGCACGAAAGGGCATCCGGGGCGGGCGTTCAGCGAATCGTATCTCAACCTGACCGACTTTGGTTACAACGCCAAGATCCCCTTGGCCGGGACCGGCGGCAAGGCCATCGCCCGGGGCGACCAGACGTACCTCGCTTACTTCGGCGGAAAACCGGAGAACGTCCCGAATCCCGACGCGATTGGATACTGTGCGGACGAGTACGCGGGGCACGGAATCATCAACTGGCTGCACGTCTCCAGCGCGTGCGCCATGCTCCCGCCGTATGCCTACGGATCGACGTCCAGCCCGCTCATGAAGTACCTGGAACCCTGGCACTACGGGGTGCAGTTGACGCCGGAAGAAAAGGAACGGGTCGCGTGCTGGATCGACTTGAACGTGCCCTTTGCCGGTTCGTGGATGGAGCTGAACTATTGGGACAAGTTGGATCATGCCACGCACTCGGGTTTGACGCCTTGGTACGTCTACCGCGACAAGATGCGGCAGATCTACCTGTACTTCGAGGCGAAACGTCTCAAGTCCGCCGAGTTGGAACTGGTGCATCTCGACAAGTACCTCCAGCACGTCGACCACGGCGTGGAACTGTCTCCGGCGGCGTTCGGACCATATACGTTCGGCGGGCGGCGCGTGCAGAAGCAGTTTGTCGACGATTACGACAATCGCCCGGCGACGGTTTCGATCTATCAAATGGCCGAAGGCAAGGACGCCCGCGGCGGCTCGAACGTCGCCGGCAATGAAGTGCGAAACCTGGCCGTGAATCGGGACGCCTACACGTACCATCTTCGTTCGTATCCACGGGCGACGTCGAATTCGCATTACCGTTATCGGCCGGAGTTCTCGCCCCGGGGCGTGATCGACGGACAACGTGCATCCGGCAGCTATTGGCGTCCGGCCCGACGCACCGACTTGTGGTTGATGGTAGAATTCGGACGTGACGTCGAGACGGAGCAAGTCGTCGTTGTGCTGCATCGACACGACGGCCAAGACAAGACGTGGACCGGTGCGACGCTGGAATTTTCCAATGGCCACCAGGTGCCCATTGCGTTGCGAAACACCTCCGAGCCGCAGGAGTTCACCGTTGCGAAACAGAAGTGCGCGTGGGTGAAACTGGCGGATTTCCGGGAATCGTTCCCGCTGGGGGACAACGGAATCGCGGAGTTGGAGATCTACGGCAAGGACCTGTGACGCGACTCGCAGCAACGCGTGCTCGTGCCAGGGCTTCCGGCTCTGCACCAAGGGACAGGCGAAATCTTTAGGAGACTGGCATGTACTCGCAGCAGGTTCGACGACGTGCGTTTTTCATTCGGTCCGCGGCGGTGGTCCTGCTATTCGCGGCGGGGACGTTACAGGCAGCTGAGCCTGCGGCGAGCGGCGCGGCGTCGGACGGTTTCGCCACGACTCCGCTGCCCGACGCCAAGCCGGTGCCCGACATCCAAGTGCTGCCGCTGCCCTACGACCAGGCGAGTTTCGAACACTTGGGACGGGAACTTACCCGCTATCATTTCGGTGCGGCGCTGCGCCGGCCGTTCTGGTACCCCATCATGGGTCCGGCCGGCCGGTCGCTCACGCGGATGAACATGCCCGGCGATCCGGGCCGCTCGCTCACGCAGGCCGCTCAACCCCTGGAACCGAGCAAGCCGGAAGACCCGCTCGGACACAGCCATCAGACGTCCGTGTGGATCTCGCACAAGGACGTCAACGGGGTCGACTTCTGGCGGGACGGCGGGCCGATTGCGGGCCAGATCGTCCACCAGACGAGTCGCGAGGGGCTGCAATACGAGGACGGCCTCCGCGCCGCCTCCTTGCTCACGCTCAATCACTGGAATGATCCCCAGGGCAAGACCTTGATGCTCGAACGCCGCCGGGCCACGGTCGCGCCGGATGAGGGCGGCGCGTGGTGGATGACCATCGATCTGCAATTCGAGTCCCCACCTGGGAGCGAGGTGACGTTTGGCAAAACGCCGTTCGGACCCATCGGTGTGCGGATGGCCAAGACGATCGGCGTGACCGACGGCGGGGGCCGAATCCTGAACAGCGCAGGTCAGCGGGGCGAAGCCGAGGCGCTCCGCAAGCCGGCCCGCTGGCTCGATTACAGCGGCCCGATCACGAACCAACACACCGCCGGCATCACCCTGATGGATCACCCGGCCAACCCGAACCACCCGGCGCCGTTCCACGTGCGAGACAACGGCTGGATGGGCATCTGCCTGACGCTCGACGGCCCCGTCACGATCGCGCCGGACAAGCCCTTGCGTCTCCGCTACGGGCTATGGATTCACCCCGACGTGCCGGACACGCAGAAGCTCGACCAACGATGGCAGACTTTTGCCTCCAGCGAATTGACCCCGATGAAAGAAGTGCCTCGGAAGAAATAACGCTATGAGCCCTCGTTGATTCGTGCAGCCGACGGATCGTGAGGATAATGGACAGCACCGAAGCCAAGAACATGAGCAATGTCATCATTACAGATCGGGACATTATGCGTCGTTTGCTTGTTCTTTTCGGCGTTGCAGCAGGCTTGGCCGAGATACCGGTTTGTGGATTCGGCCAGGAGATCGCTCAGTGGAACGTTCCCATCGGCGGCAATGCCTTTCTGACCGGCGGGGACGCCAGATCGGGTGGACGCGGCGGCTTGCGCTGGGACCGGCCGGAGGCGGTCATCTCGGTCTTCTTCCGCGTCGATCGGGCCGCGGACTTGCAGATCGCCTTGCGCGCCCAGGTGCAGGGCGAATCGAGAATCCGCGCGACCGCGGCAGGCAAGACCATGACGGCCGATCTCAAGCATGCCGAGCCTGCGGGCGCGTTCCCACTGGGCAGCCTCCGGGTCGAGCAAGCCGGCTACGTCCGAGTGGACTTGCACGGCCTGGCGAAGACCGGCCCCGTATTCGCGGAGGCGAGCGATCTGGAAATCACCTCCGCCACGCCCGATCTCGCGCTGTCCTGCGTGAAGGACAACGAGGCGAATCGCTTTTATTGGGGACGCCGCGGGCCGTCGGTCCATCTCAGCTTCCGGATGCCGGAATCGCGCACCATGGAATGGTTCTACAGTGAACTGACCGTGCCCGAAGGCAAAGACCCGATCGGCTCGTTCTTCATGGCGAACGGTTTCGGCGAAGGTTATTTCGGCATGCAGGTCAACAGTCCCACGGAACGCCGAATTTTGTTTTCAGTGTGGAGTCCCTTCCGCACCGACAACCCGCGTGACATTCCAGAGGACCAGCGCGTGGCGGCGCTCGCCAGCGGTGAAGGCGTTCGCATCGGAGAATTCGGCAACGAGGGCTCGGGAGGGCAGAGCTTTCTCATCTATCCGTGGAAACCCGGCAGCACCTATCGCTTCCTGAACCGGGCCAAGCCGGACGGGAAAGGGAACACCATCTATACCGCTTGGTTCTTCTCGCCTGCGACGGAGAAATGGCAGCTGGTCGCCAGCTTCCGCCGGCCCAAGACGGACAAGCACCTGAGCGGCGTCCATTCGTTTCTCGAAAACTTCTCCGACCGCAACGGCTGGCTCGAACGCCAAGGCCACTATGGCAACCAGTGGTCGCGGGACACCGGCGGCCAATGGCACCCGATCCACGAAGCCCGCTTCACCGGCGACGATATCGCTCGTCGCGGCTATCGGCTCGACTACGCCGGCGGCGTGGTCGGCAACGATTTCTTCCTGCGCAATGGCGGTTTCTTCGCCGACACGGTGAAGCTCGACAGCCGCTTCACCCGCCCGTCCGACCGGAATCCGGAGCCGGAGATCGCACTGGACAAGCTCGAAGCCGTTTTCACGGGCCTGGAGTGAGCTGCGTCACGAGGGCAGCCAAGATAACGGCGATACCTGCTGGGCAGAGAGAGGGGAGATTAGGTGAAAGAAATTCCTTATTCGAACCGCAACAACATCGCCTGATCGCATCGCGGCAGCAGGTGATCGGGTTCCACGGGCAAAAAGCCATACCGGGCGTACAAGGTGAGGGCTTCGATCAATGTCGAATTGGTTTCCAGCCACACCTCTCGGAAACCGTTGCGGCGCGCCGTTCCGAGCAGGTTTTCAAGCAATTGCTTGCCCAGACCTCGCCGCCGAGCTGAATGCTCGATGTACATCTTGCACAATTCCGCGCGCCGATCGCTGAGCGGATACAAACCCGCGCATCCCACGATGCGGCTGGTGGCGTCTTCGATGACTTCGAAGTGTCCTCCGTTCCGAAAGAAGCTGGCCTCCAAATCGTCTAATTCCGGATCGTTTGCGCCCACCTCCGACAGTACGCCATATTCCGCGCGCACCGCGTATAGCAACGCTCGGATGGCCGCAATGTCCGCGTTGGTCGCGCGACGGATCGCATGCTCAGGCAAGGCAGTGGTCATGGGAGGGCGGCGGGCATCGGTTCGGAGGGGCCTGGATCAAATTGAACGACAGCGACGTCAGACCCCGCGCGCATCGCTCAGATTGATCGGATCCAGTTTGTTGGTTTTTTTGGCTTCAATCTGCACTTCGATGCCGGAAGTCGCGAAATCGGCGTATCCGTTGGGAAGGAAGTTCTTTTCGACTAAGCCGCCGCCATCGTCGACAATGATTTCGACGATATTTCCGCTACGGTCGACCAAGTGAGTCTTCCGGATCGACACGCGATGGGTCCCCTCGGTAAGTCCGTCACCCTGCTCGAAGGTCTGCGCATTGAAGTAGCCGCGGTCGTCCGTCAAGGCAAACCCCGGTTTGCCCCCTTCGTTTACCGGTTGGAAAGCAAGCGTCGCCTTCGCCACCGGCTCACCGTTCAAGAGAACCTGTCCTGAAACGGGATAAACAGGCGGGCGGTCCTTCGTCCATCGGTCTTCTCGGGAACCGCACCCCAAGGTGAGCGCTATGGAAATCACGAGAAGAAGCGGTATTTGACAGCAAGCCATAACTCGTCTCTTCATTCTTCGAAATCCTTAATTGCAGACGCCATTGCTTTCGAGTTTTCGACCCCCCGAGCGGCTTATGTTTCGCCGCCGTCTTTGGACCCAAGGGCCCCCCAAGCTCCGTAAGGACTCGGCCCCGATGTGGCCGGCGGTAACGAAAGATTGCCGGTATCGATCGTTTCGGAAATGAATTGGACGGCCCCGTCGGCGATGAGCCCCATCGCGCCACCTGGGTGACGGCTGCTGGCCGAATAGATGCCTGTGCTTGCCTGGGAACTGCAAGTCGCACTGTTCGGTGGAAGGATGGTAGTGATCGCGCAATATCCTGGGCGACCGTCCTGCCAACGTTGGCCGTGACAGCGATTCTCATGGATGATCGTACCGGTTACGTACCGTTTGTCGACGAGACGGGCTCGGCAACTCAGCGGAGCGTTTGTCGACTCGCCGACCGCCATGCCCAGCGCGTTTCCGCCCGGGGCAATGATGAATTCCGACATGGCCAGGGTATTGCTGAGGCCATCTGTAATCCCGCTGAACCGAGTGTAAACCAGGTAACCGAAGATTCCTCGGATGTTCTGATCCGGCCGAGTCCGATCGAAATTGATGTTGAAGTTGTCGCCCATGTTCAGGCCATAGTTGAGCGGAGAATACGCCGCGGGGCGGTCGGTCCCCGCAGGTGAATGGAGACCGTCCGACGGGCAAATTAAAGGCGGAATCGGTTCGATATATCCCGAATTCACGTTATTGTGCCAGGCGTGAAAGCCTCCGGAACTAATCTGGTCGTATCGCGGCGCTTGTTCGAAAAAGGGGAGAAGCGCAACAAAAGCACTCCAGCGGGGTGTATCGACTCCAGACCACATAGGCCCCCCCTGGCGGGCCGGCATGGCGTTGTACGTGTCGTGATAGCTGTGCAAGGCGAGCCCTAGTTGCTTCAGATTATTGGAACACTGCATTCTTCTGGCAGCTTCACGAGCCGCCTGCACAGCCGGCAACAGGAGCGCGACCAGAATGCCAATGATCGCAATAACCACCAAGAGTTCCACCAGCGTGAACGCGCGGCGCATCACCGGGCCTGCCCTAACTGCTTGATTTATCCGGACTGACATGAGCCCCTCCTTGAGATACTTCTCGATATAACGAAGAACTGGATAATTTTCGGTTTCGCACGACGGCACGCCGCCGGCCGATTTCGGCCAGCCGAAGCCACACCTCTTACAACGTATCACAAAATGCAACTTCCGCCAAGTCTCAGGCCAGCCTGGGAACGCTGACCCCGGAGCCTGTTTGCTGGGCATGGCGTGTGCCTGTGAGTTTTTGAACGGATGGAAAGGTTGCCATCGTGAGGTCGTCCTTTCGCGTCGGTGCGGGGACTGGAGACGCGCACGAATTCTTCTTTGAGAAAATCTCAGGAACCTGCATCAGACTGTGCCGCGCAGACCGGACTGAACTCAGAGGATGTTTCAAAACGGAACAGGCACCTCGCGGGTCCGCTTGGTTTGGACCAAACGAGAATTTCGGGATCTCGATTCGGATCCGGGCGGCTTCGATAACAGCACCTCCCTGGCAGGCTGACAACCGGCGCGGTCTCTAAACAGCCGCGCCCGCCATGTTCCGGCACCCCCCTCGGCGCATCCGCGGCAGGCCTGCGCACCCGGCTCACAACGGTACCTGTCGTGCTTTTCACATCGTGCGCCGTCGCTGGAACTCGATTTATTCGCAGTCTGATTGGAACAATTTTTGCTTGTTGGAAAGGAATAACGCTGTGTAAGCGGGCAAGTTACCTTCCGAGGAGGCCGTCCATGAAAAACTTTCTGACGAGCAAATGGTGGTCGCCGTATCTCGTCGGTGCTGGGATCGGCGTGCTGACTTGGTTCGCCTTCGCGACGGCCGACCGACCGATCGGCGTCTCGACCGCGTTCGAAACCACCGCAGCGCTGGCCGTGCGCGGCGCGGCGCCAAGCGGCGCCACGACCAGCCGCTTCTTCGAGGAACACGATCCGACCATCGGCTGGGAATGGATGCTCGTTGTAGGCATCTTCTTCGGCGCGTTGTTCAGCTCGCTCCTCTCCGGCGACCGGGAGACTTTTACGGTGCCGCCCATGTGGCGTGCGCGTTTCGGCCCCAGCCCGGCGAAGCGCCTTGCCGTCGCTTTTGTCGGGGGCATGACCATGTTACTTGGCGCGCGGCTCGCGAGCGGATGCACCAGCGGCCATGGAATCAGCGGCAATCTGCAGTTGGCGGTGTCCAGCATTGTCTTCAGCGTGACATTCGTCGTCGTCGGCATCGCCACGGTGTTCCTTTTGTACGGAACGAAAGGAGGGAGCCATGTTTGAGCCCGTATCACGCCTGATTCTCGGGCTGCTTACCGGCTTTCTGTTCGGCATCTTGCTCCAAAAAGGTCGTGTTGCAAAGTACCGCGTGATCGTTAACCAGTTCCTGTTGCGCGACTGGACGGTCCTGAAGATCATGGGATCAGCTGTCGTCGTCGGATCCGTCGGCGTGTTCGTGCTCCACCAACGGGAGATGGTTTCCTTCGACATCAAACCCTTGCTGCTCGGGGGGGTGATTGCCGGCGGGATCCTCTTCGGTATCGGCATGGGCCTCCTGGGATATTGCCCCGGAACGTCGGTTGCCGCGTGCGGGGAGGGCCGCAAAGACGCCATTGCAGGCGTCTTGGGACAGTTATTCGGAGCGCTCCTGTTTGTCGTCGCGTACGGCTGGCTCGAGCCATTGATCAACGCCGGGGACTATGGAAAGGCGACCCTGCACGAGATCACGGGCACCTCGCCCTGGCTGTGGATCGCCTTGCTCGTGGCAGCCGGCGCGGCGGCGGCTTGGTTCATCGAGCGGCGGGGTCCGCAAGGGCACCGTACCGAGCAGGGGGTCCCTGACGGGCGTTCGGCGGCACCATCGTAGCACATCCCACCACTTCAACCACCAACGAAAGGGAGGCATACCATGGGACTCGTATTCAATAGCTTCTTCGCCGAGGGGATTTCGCAACTCTCGTACCTGGTCGGGGACGACAGCGAGGGGACGGCCGCCATCATCGATCCGCGGCCCGACGTCGATGTTTACCTTCAGGAGGCCCAGCGGCGCGAGGTGTCGATTACCCACATCTTCGAAACCCACATCCACGCGGATTTCATGAGCGGCTCGCGCGAGCTGGCCGAGCGAGTGGGCGGGGCGAAGATCTACTGCAGCCACGAGGGGGGAGCCGAGTATGACTTCGAACAGGAGGGAATTCGCTCGGGTGACGAGTTCACCTTCGGCGACACGCTGTTGAAGGTCCAGCGCACCCCCGGCCATACCCCGGAGCACGTTGCGTACGTCCTGGCCGAGAAGGACCGAGCCGAGCGGCCCTGGGGGACGTTGACCGGCGACTCGCTCTTCGTCGGTTCGGCCGGGCGGCCCGACTTGCTCGGCGAGGGTGCGACCGAGGAGTTGACCGAACAACTCTTCCACACGTTGCGCGATTTCTACCTGCGACTCGATGATGGCCACATCATCTATCCCTGCCACGGCGCGGGCTCCGCCTGCGGAGCCGATATCGGCGACCGGCCGATGAGCACCATCGGCTACGAGCGCCGATTCAACCAGTTCCTCGCGATCGACGATTTCGAACAGTTCAAGAAGTTCGTGCAACAAGGCGCGCCGCCGGTGCCGGCGCATTATCCGCGCCTGAAGAAGGTCAACGCCGCGGGACCACCACTGATCGGACATCTGCCGGCGTGCCCCGGTCTGCCGGTCGGCGCCTTCCGCCAGCAGGCCGAAAGCGACAGCGTCCAGGTGTTGGACGTTCGCTCCATGCTCGCTTTCGGCGGCGGCCACGTGCCTGGGGCGATCAACATCGGAGGGACTCGGCCCGAGCTTTCCGTGTGGGCCGGCGACCTGCTCGACCCGGACAAGCCGATCCTCTTAATCCTGGAGGAGGACTTTCAACTGCCGCGAATCATCACCTTGCTCTGGCGCACCGGGTTCACGAACTTTGGCGGCTATCTGGTCGGCGGGATGAAGATGTGGCAGAACGCCGGATTGCCGCTTAAAAAGCTGCCGCAGATGCCGGTGCAAGAATTGAAAGAGGACCACAACACCCAGCGGCTCGACGTGCGCTCCCCCAGCGAATGGCAGGAGGGGCACATCCCGGGCGCCGTGCATCATTTCGTCGGCAACCTGCGCGACCAGATGCCCGACCTTGATCGAACCCAGCCGGTGGCAACCTACTGTGCCAGCGGCTACCGCGCGAGCCTCGCCGCGAGCCTGCTGCAGCGGGCCGGCTTTGAGAAGGTTCACAACGTCCCTGGAAGTTGGAAGGCCTGGACCAGCGCCGGCTATCCGGTCGACAATGGCGGCTAGGCCGAACTCACCGAAGGAGTTTTCCATGATGCGCACCCGCATCGTCCTCGGCGCCGCCGTGCTCGTCGGCGCCCTGCCGGCCTGGGCTGTGGCCCAGGCCGGGGCGCTCGATCCCGGCACGACCGGGCCGGCCTGGTCGCCCTATCTGGTCGGCGCGCTAATCGGCCTGTTGAGTATGTTCACCTTCTATTTCAGCGACAAGCCGCTCGGCGCATCGACGGCGTACGCGCAGGTTGCGGGGCTGATCGGCCAAGTCGTCGCCCGCCGGCATACCGATTCGCTCCACTTCTACGCGGAGAAGAAAGAGCCGAAGATCGGCTGGGAAGTGGCGCTTGTGGTAGGCATCGTGGTGGGCGCCTTCCTGGCAGCCTGGACAGGCGGGGAAATCACCGCCCGCTGGCTGCCGCCGATGTGGGCCGCTCGCTTCGGCGAAAGCGTCTGGCTCCGGCTGGCCGTCGGCTTCGCCGGAGGCGGCCTGATGGCCTTCGGCGCACGGATGGCCGGCGGCTGTACCAGCGGCCACGGTATCAGCGGGGCGCTGCAGCTTTCGGTCGGCTCCTGGATTGCGCTGGCCGGATTCTTCGTCGGCGGCATCATCACGGCGATGCTCCTGTTCTACACCTAGGCGACCAGCCCCGGGCACCAGTTTTCCATCCTACGATGCAAACGAGAGGGCAAGATCATGGCACCGCAACAAACGCATGAGCCGCCCAAACCGGCCGGTCCTCCCGAGAGCCGCGCCGGACAACTGGCGCTGGGCCTGCTGTTCGGAATCGTCTTCGGATTCCTTCTGCAAAAGGGGGGCGTCGGGAAGTACGAGGTGCTCATCGGCGTCCTCCTGCTCCGGGACTTTACCGTGCTGAAGGTCATGCTGACGGCCGTGGTTGTTGGGATGATCGGGATCTATGCCCTGCACGCCGCGGGGATGGTCAAGTTGCACATCAAGCCCACGCGCTATGGGGCGAACGTGCTGGGCGGTCTCCTCTTTGGAGTCGGCTTCGGTCTGGCGGCGTACTGTCCGGGAACCAGCGCGACGGCCCTAGGCCAGGGCAACTACGATGCCTTGGCGGTGATTCTCGGGTTGATGGCCGGCTCCTACCTGTTCGCCGAGGCCTCGGGCTGGATCGCCCGTACGATCGACCCTTGGGGCGAACGCGGTGTGCTGACCTTTGTCGACCTGCTGGACGCCCGCCCTGCCATCGTCGTGCCGATCATGGCCGCGGTGTTGGTGCTCGTGCTCGCAGGGGTTCATTTCTTCATCGATCCGACGCCTTGAGCATGGAATTGCCCGGTGGCTGCCCTTACGGAAGGTTCCATCGTCACGTTACCCGCTGTTTTTGTAAGGAGGAAAAGACTGATGAAAGCTTTCGCACTTCTGGCCAGCGTGGGCCTGGTGGCCGCGCTCATGGCCGCGGATCCCACGGGGGAACCGGAGTACCAGCATCCGCTCATCCAAGGCCACGGAGGATTTGTCGCCGTGCCCGGTGCCGCCGAGCCGCCGGCCAAGGGCGCCAAGGCGGTCCTCGACATCACCTCCGACGAGACGGCGGGCGGCGTGGTCAAGGGACTGGACCGAGCGGCGCTGATCTGCAACCAGTACGCGCATGCCGGAGTCGGACCGGACAAGGGCATGAAAATGGCCATTATCCTGCACGGCCCCGCGACGAAGGCGGCCCTGACCCACGACGCCTATGTCAAACACTCCTCGTCCTATGCCGCGCATCTGGCGACGAAGGGGAATCCGAACCTGAAGCTGCTCGAGCGGCTCAACGACGCAGGCGTGGAGATCTACGTTTGCGCCCAGGCGCTGGCGCACCGCGGGTATTCCACGGAAGAGGTGGCTCCGGTCGTCACGGTCGCCGTTTCCGCGGCCACCGTCAACATCAACAAGCAGGCGGCCGGGTACGCCTACCTACCGTTTCAGTGACGTGCCCACGCTGAATTTCATCAGCGGGATCGAGGCGGCGCGGCAGTACGCTGGGCACGGTTCGGCTGATCCAATAGCATGCGGGCCGTAGCGAGCGGCCCCGGGCCGGGAGAACGGCGTGGACTTTGGCGTGGCATCGACGGTGACGATTCTGGTGGCGGCGGTCGCCTTGCTGGCACGCGATCGGGTTCGGCCCGACGTGGTCGCCATCCTGGTGCTGGTGGCGCTGGTGGTAGTCGGCCAGGTCGACACGCAAGAGGCGCTTGCCGGCTTCAGCAGCCCGGCCGTCCTTTCGATCGCTGCGTTACTGGTGCTCTCGGGTGGGATGGTTCGCAGCGGGGCCGTCCGCTGGTTGGCGGTCCAACTGCAGCGTGCCGCTGGGAGCAGCCGATGGCGGCTGATGGTGGTCAGCGTACTTCCTCCGGCGATCCTGTCGGGCGTGGTGAACATCGTGGCCGCGGTCTCGATCCTGATCCCGGTCATTCTTCACCTCGCGCGAGAGAACGGGGTCTCGCGCCGCCAGCTGCTTTTGCCGATGGCCCTGACCAGCCTTGCCGGGGCGAATCTGACTCTCATCGGCGCGGGGCACAACCTCGTGGTCGACAGCTTGTTGCGCGAATCGGGCGTGGCGGGCCTCGGCTTCTTCGAACTCACGCCCTTGGGGTTGATCCTGGTGACGGCGCTTCTGGCGTATAACCTGCTGTTCGCGCACCGACTCCTTTCCGGCCACGAGGCCTCGGAGCAGTCCGAGGAAACGGAGGCGGAGGACCTCGTGGCCACCTACCACCTCCAGGAGCGGCTCTGGGAGGTCTGGGTGCGCCAGGACGCACCGGTCGCGGGAACTCCGCTGGAGCAGGTCGCCATCGGCCGGCGTTACGGGTTGAGCGTGATTTCCCTGTTGCGCAACGGAGGCCAGCAACCGGCCGACGACGTTGCGATCGGTCTTCAGGGCAAGGACGTCTTGCTGGTCGGTGGTCGGCGCGAGAAGGTGGAACAACTGTGCGCCGAGAATGAGGGGCTGGTACTGGCGGGGCGGCCCGAGCCCCAGACGGCGTTCCCTTCCAGTGAAGCGGAACTCGTTGAAGTGATCGTTCCACCCCGCTCGCACGCCATTGGCAAGACCCTTCGCGAGTTGCGCCTGCGCGACCAAGCAGGGCTGATCGGCCTGGCGGTTTGGCGGCAGGGTCAACCGCGGCGCAGCGACGCTGGCGATACCCCGCTACAAGCCGGCGATGGAGTGCTGCTGTTCGGCGCCCGGATGCAGACGCGGAACTTCGAGCCCCGCCCCGACTTCCTTTGGCTGCAATCACCCCCTTCCGAAGCGAGCCCGCCCGAGTTGGGCGCGCGGGCCGTTCTGGCGACGGCGATCCTCGTGGCCGTGGTCGTTCTCGGCGCCACGGGATGGCTCTCCATTGCGGTCGCCGCCCTGGCCGGAGCGGCCGCGATGATCTTGCTGGGCATCCTCACCACGGGCCAGGCTTACGAGGCTATTGACTGGCGGACCATCGCACTGATCGGCGGGATGTATCCGCTGGGTACCGCCCTGAAAAGCAGCGGAACGGTCGAACTGGTCTCGCGATTGCTCAGCGAGAACATCGGCGCGGCCGGCCCGCACGTCACGTTGTGGGCGATCGGCCTGCTGGCGATCCTCCTGACGCAACCGATGCACAGCGCCGTGGTGGCCGTGATCCTGACCCCGGTGGCGATCGGCGTTGCGCAATCGCTGGGCGTCGATGCAACGCCGTTCGCACTGGCGGTGATCGTTGGCGCCTCGGCAAGCTTCCTGCTTCCGGCCGGCCATCCGGCGCCCCTGCTGGTCCAATCGCCCGGGCGCTACAGTACGGCTGACTACGTTCGCTTTGGCGTCGGTCCGGTGCTGATCGTCTGGGCTGTCATCGGCTTGGTGATCCCCTGGATCTGGCCTCTCGGCTAGCCGTCCTGAACCGGCGAGGACGGTCGGGCGCGTGCTGTACAGCTCAGCCGGCTGTGTCGGCAAGCGCCATCGTAACAGAAGCTCCCGGCGGTTTGACGGCAGCTTCCCCTCTCCAACAAACCGTTCACTCGCCGTACTGCGACAAAACGGGACGATGGTGCGACATACTGACCGGCTTGATTCATTCCGCTATGGCCGACCGCGGGTACGGACCGGCAATTATTCGCAAAACAGGCGCGATACAACGTGCTGGTGGAGGAGGGGTCTGGACGAATCCTGGGCACCCAGCTGCTCGGCCCTGATGCCGCGGAAACAATGAGCCTAACGATCTCGCCGGCAAGCGGCGAGGATTCGAGCGGCCAACTGGACATCCGCCAGGGCAGGCCTGACCTCGCGGACGGACCAACTTTTTGCCGCTCTGCCACGGGACATCCGCTTGGATGCTGGTAGCCGTGAGGCGGGCGAAACTTCCGGCCTTTCGGATCGCAAATGAGAACGGGGGTGGACACGCGCGGCACACAGCCGGCAAGAGGCCGAAGCCCTCTCCCAACACCGGCTCCTGCCGGCTGGTGCCATGCGTTACCCAGCCTCTCTTTCGTCACACCTCCTCATCAAGAAGACGTCGTTGCGAAAGCGAATGCCGGTCAGGAATCGTCGTTCTTGCCCAGCATTCCCGTTGCCTGGACAGAAAGCAACTCGCGGACCAAACAACACATGCCAGAGCAAGGCACGCGGTTTCCGATCGCGGCCACATTTCCTAAACATTGAAACGGGAAACGGTTATGTGCGGGAGAAATTCGTTTCCTGATTTTGCAGCAAGCGGCACGGCGAGGCTGAATACTTTCCGGCTTGCCAAGTTCTTGGGCAGGCTGCTGCATCGGAGGGCAGGAAGGGCGCGAATGAGGAGAGAACCACTCACGCGACGTCCCAATGTCTGGTGCCGCACCCGCGCGGGGGCGCACCGGGTTACGCCAGCGTGCGGCTGTAGTTGAAACGGAAGGGATCGCGACTGCCTCGGCTGTCCAGCCATTCTCCGGCCGGGTCGGCGGCGCCGACCAGATCGACCACCAGGTGCCGGACGAGGATTCGATCATTGTGCTCGTCGCGCAGGTCGAACGGCTCCGCCGGCCGCAGCACCCACAGGCCTTGTTCGCGGCGGGGGATCACCCGCGTTTCCCGCCGGTCGACCATCCCCTGGCCGTCGAAATCGTCCGGCAAGGCGACCCGCGTGATCATTAGCGCGGGACGTCCGTAGACGATCAGCGAACAAGGCACAGGGCAGCGGTCGGTGACGGTCTCCAATTGCCGCCGGTCCGCCTCGACGGACAGGGTGACGCTGTGCAGTCCGGCATTGCCCAGGACGCGGGCGGCCAGCGAGTTGAGGACCGGCAGAAAGGGGCCACCCTCCATGCGCACTCCGGATTGCTTGGCCAACAGCCAGCCGCCCCAGCTGTTGACTTCGACGGTTACGCCGGTCCGCTGGCAGATTCGCAGCAATTCACGGATCGGCGCGATATCGGCTTCGAAGAACACCGGCGGAAGGGCAGCGATCAAGGGAACTCGGCGGCACAGGGAACGCATTGCTTTGACCCGGTCGGCGCTCAGCCCTTCGACAATCACGCCCTCCGGCCGCACGGCCGCCAGGAACGCTTCGACGGCGTCGGCTTCCAACCGGACTCGATCCGGCGCTTGGCCGAGCGGCGTGCGATTGGACGGGTGCCGCTCGCAGCTGTCGAACATCGCCTGGACGGCTTCCGGCACCTCCATCTGCTGGAGGCGCGTGTGGACTTTCTGGCGGTGCTGCAGCGCTTTTGCGATCCGCGTCGACAGCTCGTTCACCTTCCGCGGCACCATCAAGAACGCGGGCTCGTTGGTGGTTCCGCGCACCAATTCACAACCTTGAACCTGCTGGGCGCCCAAAAAGTCCAGCAGGTTGCCGATCGCCACGGCTTTGTGAGGCCGATGGACGACGGTCTTGGGCATGGTCCATTCCGTTGTCTCGCCCATGTAATGACAGCGGCACACGATTCCTTGCGGCAGCACGTCGATGTCCAGTTCGTAACTCGACCGGTCCGAACGCGACCGCTGGCCCGTCCCGGTTTCATCATCCCTGTCCGCCCCATCCCCTGCGCCGAATTCATCCGCGCCGGATCCGTCCTCTGCATCCGCATCCGGTTCTGCAGCTCGTTCCGCCGAGACTCCGCGGCGTTCACGACCCGACTCGCCGGTCAGCTCGCCGTAGTCGCCGTCCAGATAGCCGCAGGTCAATTGACGGCCTGTGTAAGCTCCCAACGCGTCAACTTGCGCGGCGAGCTGCTCGACGTCTTCGCCCGCCAACGCGCGCCGGTACAGATTTACCGCCTGTGCGACCCAATCGGCCGTTTTCATCCGGCCTTCGATTTTCACGGCGGCCACGCCCGCCGCACGAAGCTCCTCCAGACGGCCGGCCAGGGACAGGTCTTTCATCGACAGCGGCGTGCCCGCCGGGGCGCCCGCTACCGACCAAGGCACGCGGCAGGTGCTGGTACATGTCCCGCGATTGCCGCTTCGTCCACCCACCCAGCTGGACAGCATGCAGCGCCCGGAAACGGAGAAGCACAAAGCACCTTGGACGAAGACCTCGGTTTCAATGCCGTCCACCGCGGAAGCGTCGTGGATTTCCGACAGCGATAACTCGCGTGCCAGCACCACCCGCGTTGCGCCCAGCCGAGCGGCGGCGGCCACGTCGGCGCTGTTCGTGATGCAGGTCTGCGTGCTGAAATGGAAATCCAGCGCCGGGAACTCGGGCTGCATCGCCAGCAGCGCGGGATCGCGGACCAGCACGGCGTCGACGCCGGCCTCTTGGGCCAACTTCAACAGCCGCGCCGCCTGGGCCAGTTCTCGCTCGGTCAGATCGATGTTCAGAGTCAAATAAGCTTTGGCCCCGTGCTCGTGCGTCGTCTGCACCGCCGCAGCGAACTCGGTCTGATCGAAATTGCGGGCTCGCCGCCGCGCGTTGAGGACGTTCAGGCCAAAATAGACGGCGTCCGTTCCCGCAGCCAAGGCGGCTTGCAGCGCCGCCAAATCTCCGGCCGGGGCCAGCAACTCCAAATCCCGCCCCGAGTCAGCGGCGGCTGGTCCGCTGTCCGCTGGCGGGGCGGATTGAGGAAACGCCTCGTCCGCGGAGTTCAATTCTGGCTTCTCCATCGCTCTTTCGCTTTCTGACCGCAATGCTGCATGCCGCGCAGCGGGTGGCATCATCGCATCGGCGAATAATCGGTCGCTTTCAGGTACAGGGACTTGACACCGTCCGCAACCGTCAAGGACCCGCCGGCGTTTTCCTCGGAGGCTTTTCGAGCGGCCAACCAGTCGGGATCTTGGCGGAAGGCCCCGAACGAGGCTTGGGCCGCGTCGACGTTTGCATGGGCCACGATGTATACCAACGTTTCGCCGGCGCCCGGCTGGTCCTCCAGCGGACACCAATAGCCAATGTTCGTGATACCGTGTTTTTCAAACAGCTTTACCGTGTGGTTGCGGAAGCGGGCGTTTAGGTTTTCCAGGTTTCCGGGCGATGCCGTGTAGGTCCGCAACTCGAAGACTCGTTCGCCGGCCACCGACGGCTTGACGGCGGGGGAATAGTCGGTTGCACTCAGCAACACGGTTTCCACCTTGGCTACAATCCGTCCGGCGGCTTCGGTCTTCTTTCGGACTTCCTGCCATTGAGGATCCGCAAAGAAGGCTTTCCACGAGGCGTCACGGGCCTCGCGGCTCGGGAACGCCAAGAGGTAAATCAACTTGTTGTCCGGATTGTCGATCGGCATCCAGTAGCCAATACTGATCATGTCGTGTTTTTCAAACAACTTGAGCGTGTGATCGCGAAATCGAGCGTTCAGGTCGTCCAACTTGCCTAGCGGAGCGTAATAGGTCCGCATCTCGAAAATCCGCTCTTCCTGCGCTGCGGCCGCCGCAAAGCCGGCGAGGCCTAGAATCAACGTCACGGTCAGCATCCCTTTTGTCAACATTGATGTTTGCTCCTTGGATCGTTGTGCAACGTGGGGTTCAGGCCTGGGCAATCCCGGCCGGGCGACGAATATGTTATCATATTGCCCGGGCCGAGCGAAGTGCCGGGCCGAGCGGGGCGAGAAAACCGACCCCCAGGATTGAACCGTTTTGAGAAGGGATCTGCAATGAGTTTGGACCAGCATCCCCTGGTGGGGATCTTGATGGGTAGCGACAGCGATTGGCCGAAGATTCGG
>Ga0351873_10034_pt1 | contig 40379 bp, 29 predicted proteins | sample TotcelFGM3001N11_FD_206764 | JGI IMG/M metagenome (GOLD analysis project Ga0351873, IMG submission 206764) | Enriched cells from coal bed in the Powder River Basin, Montana, United States - Total cells FGM rep2 HSBNCT.FGM.300.1.N11 ... | reverse complement strand
TGGCAGGGGCTGTTCTCAAACTTGGCGCTTCGCGCTCGAAAGAACGACCGCAACAAATGGACCAAAGCGTCTGAAGGTGACTGACATGGCGGAATGGACGTTCGTGGACCGCCCGGATACGATGTGCGTCACCACGACGCATGTCACTGGACTGTTGTTTCCGATCCTGTATGTTTCTCTTCTCAGACCTGTTCCGTTTGACTGCCGCTAGTCAACTGTGACGCACTGCTGCCCGTACGGTGCGGCCGGTGCCTACGATGTCCAAGCCGCAAAAGAGACCAGACGACCAGCGCGGTGCTGGTGGCCACCATCGCTAGGTGGAGGGGCGACTGGCAGCGTTTGAGGGCCGCGATCGACTGGGACGACGGTGTGGTGGATGCCTCAAACGGATCGGCCCGGAGGCTCGCGCGCGGGCTTTACGAACGTCGTGCCGTGTGTGGCACTGCTTGGAACCGCGCTGACTCACCCATGCGCAACAACTTCTCCACGGTTCTCAGCAGTGCGGAAGTGTCGAGCGACGTCGCTTGGCGCTTCGGCACTGCTGACTCGTACGCCGACAGGGCCAGGGGAGCGTCTGCGGTTCGTAGGAGGACTTAGGCAGGCCGCAGGAGAGAAGAATATCCACGTAAATGGATAGCACGGATGGCAAAGCCGGGGCACGGATGAGGAAAGCGAATAACAACCCTGGGGCTCCGGGGGCAGAACAATCCACGTTTCTGTCTTCGCTCTCGGCCAGTCGCCCGTCATCCGTGCCCCGGCTTTGCCATCCGTGCTACTTCTTGCTTCGGTGGGCCTGCCGGGGCGAGCTCTCTCCCGAGTTCCCTTGCGGGCCGGAGCGGACGTTGGTCGCTTCATCCCATTGGATGGGAGGATCGCCGTGTGGCGCCAAGCCGTCAGCCCGAGGGCCGTGCCACTGGTGCCAGTTGTTCAAGGCTTCCGTTTAGGCAGTTGGGCGCCTTGATGGTTTCGGTACCTGTCGCAATCGGTGGGCGATGTGACGCGCCGCCCATCCGTCTCCAGGCAGTCAGTCTCACGTTTCGCCGTCGATCGCCTGCGGCTTTGACTCGCGGAAGAACCCTAACTCGCCATGCCTGTTGAGAATTTCGATCCGGCGCGCCCATTCGCTCTTTGCGTTTGCCCCCAGGTCCACGTCCATAAGGCGGGCGACGATCGCAGAAAAGCTGTCTCCTCCTATGTGCTTGATTGTCAAACCCACCGCGACCCCGAAAAACTCATGGGGGTCGTCGGCGTTGATTAGCATGTCCATCAGTTCCAGGAGGCTACACGCTGATTGACGCTAATGAAAGATCCCGAAAAGCTGTCAACCGGCGGGTTCTTGGCACACGCGTCATCGTGCCGTCCGGCATTTCCGTTGGCAATCCGCGCCAGCCATGCGCGGCCGGTCGTGGAACTCGGCCGATTGTCCCGCCTCGTAGTGTCCCGCCTCGTAGGGACCACCCATCTTTGGATTGAGTACCAGATTTCTAAGCGAGTGCAAGAATCCCTAAACTGCTACTGAAGGAAACGCCTATTTCGGGGAGCAAGACGGGTTTCATCCCGTGATTTTCTGACGTTGCAAAGCCGCTGGCGTGGTCTGCCGCCTCTGACGCGGAGCGTCCACTCAAAAAAATTGAAGGTACATCTTGATTTCATTTCGGCGGGCAGAAAGATTGGTGGCAGAGAAATGGGGGCGCAGGGCCCTGACGAGCGATTGTGGTTCACCATGTGTGCTTTCCTGCACGCGGGGAAGCAATACGTTGATAGCCGAGAGGAACAACTTCGATGACCATGGGTAACAGAATTCAGAAGCTGGTGGCGGGCGCCATCGTGGGATGTACCGTGAGCGGCATCGCGGCAGCCCAAAGCGGCCCCTACCCGACGCTCGTAACTGCCGAAACCCGGGCGAACCCCGAGACGCTGGCGGCCCTGGAACGACCCGGAAAGATCGTCTTCAGCGACGGGTTCGAGTCGCCGGAGTCGGTGAAGAAGTATTTCGAAGTTCGGGGCTTGCGGGAAGGTCGCGCCAAGGTGGTGACCGATGCGGGGGCGGCCCATTCCGGCCGCAGTGCGATCCAATTCACAGCGGTCGCGCGGGACGGGCAGGAGTCGGGATCGGGTGCCAGCGGCTGGCTGGGAGCGGAAGGATACGAGCGACTGTACTTCCGCCGTTACATCAAGTTTGCCGCCGACTATGACCAGGGCAACTTGAATCATGTCGGCGGCGGTTTGGCGGCCGTGGCCGGGGCGGACCGGTATCGAGGGATGGGATCGGCCGGAAAACGTCCCCAGGGCGACGACCACTGCAACAGCGCCTTCGAGCCCTGGTGCGACTGGCGTCGCTTCCCGCCGCCGGGATACATGTTCCTGTACACATATTGGATGGACATGAAGCGCGATCGGGATGGCAATTATTGGGGCAACATGCTGGGACCGGCAACCGACGAGCGGGCGGTCCTGCAACGCAATCGTTGGTACTGCCTGGAGCACATGATCCAAGTCAACGACCTGGGGCAGGCCAACGGCGAACTGGCCGCTTGGATCGACGGCAAGCTGTACATCCATTACAAGGGCTTCCGTTGGCGAACGTCCGCCGACGTGAAGCTGAAGCGGTTCAACATCGGCGTGCACGTCCATCAGGCAGCGAAAGACAACACCGTCTGGTACGATGACGTGGCGTTGTCCACCGGATACGTGGGCCTGGTGACACCATCAGACGCATTTGAATCGGTGCAGCCATGACATCTGAGAGCTTTGAGTACGAGCGAGGTCTTTGTGAAAATCGAGTCGGCGAATAATGCCTGCGGAAGCGTAAACGCTGTTATGAACAACACGCTCTTGGGTCGCTCGTTGGTGACTTGCCTCTTGCTGTTCGGCGCTGGGCTGTCTGGCGGGCTGCCAACCTGGGTCCGTGCCGACGATGAGAGCACGTCCAGTCTGATGATCCAGCCGTGGCGTCAGTTCACGCTTGACCCCGACTACTCGGGGGCCTGGATTGTGGCGGGAGATCTCGATGGGGATGGCCAGGTGGAAATCGTCAGCGCCCGCAATGTGGACCGTCAGGACGTGCATTACACGAGTGCCGCCGTGGCTCAGCGGCTGGATGGAAGCGTGTTATGGCGGTGGGGCGATCCGAAGGTTGGACGCAAGGAACTGCATCACGACGTGGCTTGCCAGATCTACGACTGGGATGGCGACGGCCGCAACGAGGTGGTGCTGGCCACGGCCGGGTTCTTGATCGAACTGGACGGGGCGACGGGGCTCCAGCGGCGGCGGTTCCCGCTGCCCAAGGACGCCACGGATTGCCTGGTGTTTGCCAATCTTTCCGGCGGCCCGCGAGCCACGGACGTGCTGGTCAAGACACGCTACACGCAGATTTGGGCTTTCAACCGGGAGGGCCATCAACTGTGGACCGTCGAAAACCCCGGCGGGTATCGCACCGCGCATCAACCGGTCCCGATCGACCTTGACGCCGACGGTCGAGACGAAATCGCCGCCGGATTTGCGATGCTGAATTCCGACGGATCGACGCGGTGGGTATTTCGGTCGCAGAAGGTGGAACAGAGCCGCGGGCATTGTGATTGTTTCCGCCTGGTGCGTTCCGGCAAGACACCGGCGGAGTTTTGCTTTGCGATGACGCTGTGCGGAGCGAACGCGTTGGCCTTGTTGGACGGTAACGGGCAATCGCTGTGGGAACTGGCGGGCGAACACTTCGAATCGATCGACGTGGGTTCCATCTGCACGGGTCTGCCCGGCGTCCAACTGGCCGTCGATATCGACCACCGGCCTTGGGGCCAGGGTCCCCTGTGGGTGATTGACGAACACGGCGCCGTGCGCACCCGGATCATGACGGACTATGCCCGTCATCATGGCCTGGTGGACTGGACGGGCGACGGGTTGGCCGAGGTGATAGTGGCTCAGCCTCGGGGGCTGTACGATGGCCGGGGTTACCGGGTTGCGACGTTCGTCATGGACGAGAACGACGACCGCCACGGTGAAGAGCGATTGGTGCTGACCGGCGATTTCAGCGGCGACGGCGTGCCTGACGTGCTGCTCACCCGCCGCGACATGACGGGCGTATATGTCTACAAGAACGAGCGCGGTACAAAGCCGCATCCTCCCGCGCCGCTCGGAACGGAAAGGAACTTTACGTTGTACTGAAGTGTTTGATCAGGGAAGGACTTGAGGATTCCAGTATCAGGCGTGAGGTTGCCGAGGGAAAAGGAGAATCCGATGCCAGAGTTCGCAGCCTCCCTTTCTGTGAACCGCGAGCATTTGTTGCAGGCACTTAAACAGATCAAACGGCTGCCAGGAATTGGTGAACAGGCCGCCGTGCTGACGTACGCCAATGGAGAACTCGAAATCGATCTGGGCGGGTGCCTCTTTTGCGCGGATGCCCAAGGTGACTGGCGAGGTCAGGTGACGGTGCCTTTCTCGTCCATCCGGATATTGGCTACGGTTCCGCCGGACGGCGAGGGCCCCATTCTCTTTGCATTGGATAGAGAGCGGCTCAAAATTGGCACGCTGGTGACCAAGTGCAAATGGGATGGCCTGACGTATCCGAGGATTGGCCTGCCCGTCGGAGCAACATTGCTCGACAAGTTGCTGCTTCGACTCACACACTCGGCGGACGATATTGAACGCTCCGACCTGACAAAAACGGTCGAGGCTGCCGAATCTGAACGGGACAAGCTCATTGAAAAGGCCGTCAAAGTGCTGGTCGAAGTGAACAGGATCGTTGAGACCGCAACAAACGTATTGCAGCCGCTGGGAATCAGTGAATCCAAAATCCGCGGGCTGTTCCATGGTGGTCAGCCGATTGCGGCTTCTCCGGCTGTTTCCGCAATGAGGCAATCCGACGTGCGGCGATTCTTGGAGGATTGTCTTCGAGCAAGGCTTTCTGGAGCGGCTGCTTCATTCCGAAAGTCGGACGCTGAATAGTTGACGCCAAAATGGGTCTGCATCACCAGACCGCGGGGATCGCCGATGAGCAGGTTGTCCTCGAAGAGGCAGTGCTCGGCGCCCCAGAACTTGAAGATGTGACCGCGCCGGCGGCGGTCGGCGACAAACCGGTTCTGGGAGAACTGGCAGGACTCCAACTTTCGCTGACAGCTCACTCCGCCGGGCCCGTATGTTTCGCAACGGATCATTCGCAGTCGCCGCGCGTTGAAGATCGAGACGTCAATCCGCCCGCCTTGGCAGTGATCTCGAAAACACGATGGCTTGTATGTAGGGATGCACGGCGTAGGCGCCCCCGTTGCTGTACGCACCGGCCCGCTTGCGTGATGATCAAGGCCCTCGCGGCACTAGTCGATCGAGGGCGCCCAGGCCAGTTCTTTCAGCGAGGCGAGCGCCCCGGTGACGTCATCGAGCGAGATCTGGCGCCAGCCTTCGGCTTTGTGCCGCAGGATGGCCAGCTTGAACGCCTCGAAGGCATCCGCCAAATCGGCCGGCAGTTCGGCCAGGTTCTCGAACGGCCGCACGAGCGGAACGGGCTCGTCGGTCGGCTCTGCCGCTTCGCCGGACCGAGCGCGGGCGCCAGAGTCGTCCTCGTCGCCAAAGTCCGCCCCCTCGGGAATTGGAGGTCCCTGAACTTCGGCCCACTGCTCCGGCACACGCTTGGCAGCCGATTCGGGTGCCAGTGCAGAATCGACGTCTTCATCGACTTCGGCGACAACAATCTCCTCGTCCAGCGGCCGTTCGGACTCGACGCCCCCCATCGCTTCCCACCGCTGACGGCGCATCTGCGAGACCGTCCATCTCGACCGGACCGCTCCCTCCAGCCACATCTCCGCGTCGTCCCAATCCAGCGCGGCGTGGAAGTGGCTCCAATACAAACCGCCGTATTCCTGACACACCGTGCCAAATCGCTCGTAGACCCGCCGCAAACGGCCTGCGTGCTGGCCCGTGACTGCGCCGACCAACCGCGCCCAGCTTTCGTCGGAGTATTCGCGAGCCGGACGATCCGTGTCGATCAACGCCTGGCGCCACTGGGAAATGATCCGGCCCTTTTCCCAATTGGTCGTGCTGACCAAGTGATTCCAACGGCCCACATACGGCTGCGAAGTCTCGTCCGAAGCGGCGGTCTCCGCCGGGACGGTTGCGTGCTGCCGATCTTTAACAAGCGTGTTCGTCATTTCCATACTGGGGATTCCTTTTCACCTGAAACAGACGACTGTTAAGCTGGGAGGCTGTGATCCTGGTCCGTGACGATCGAGGCCATCCGTGAACAAAGCTAACTTACCATGCCGGCTTGCTAGCAACAGGGGCAAATCCGATGGAACCCCGCGGACCGGGAAAAAACCGGGGCGGCGACAGCTTGGCCGCGGGTGAGTGGCGGGGAAAACTTGTTGACAGTCAGCCAAGGGACACGCTTCGGCAGAGATTCCCGATTTTTTTGCGGCGGCCATTGCCAATCGAACCGAAGAAAGTTATGATACGGGAATGATAGTGAGATTTAATCTCATTTATCTCCCCCCTTGTACATCGTCACACGCGGTTGCAAACATGTTTGAGTTGATTCCGCTCCGTTGCCTCCGAGCCGGACAAATTGGTGAAGTCGATCAGGTCGTCGGTGATCCCCAGCAGGTTCATCGCCTTCAGGAACTCGGTCTACGGCAGGGCTCGAGGGTCGAGATGGTCCAGGCGGGAAGCCCCTGCATCATCCGCACGTCGGGCAGCAAGTTGTGCTTTCGGCACAGCGAGATGCTGGGGGTTCTGGTGAGGCCGGGCGGCGACGTGTGAGTGGATCTGCTCGGAATATGTCTGCCCCCGAAGACGACAAGCCGATCACCGTCGCGCTGCTGGGCAATCCCAACACGGGCAAATCGACGCTGTTTAACGCCCTGTGCGGCGTCCGCCAGCGTGTGGGCAATTTTCCGGGCGTCACGGTCGAAAAGCACACCGGCAGCGTCGAGATTGGCGGGCGCACGTGGGAGGTGATCGACTTGCCGGGCACCTACAGCTTGGCTCCGCGTTCGCCGGACGAAATGGTTGCCGTCGATCTGTTGTTGGGCGGCGGCGGGGCGCCGCCGGACGTTATCTTGTGCATCGCCGACGCGAGCAATCTGGCGCGGAACCTGTATCTGGTCAGCCAAGTCCTCGAATTAGGCCGGCCGGTCGTCATCGCCTTGAACAAGACGGACTTGGCGACCGAGCACGGTCTGCGGCTGGACGTAGGTTTGCTGTGCGAGCGTCTGCGGGTTCCGCTGGTTGCGACGCAGGCTCACCGGCAACTCGGGCTGGAGGAACTCAAGCAGGCCCTGAACGCCGCGGTCGGCGACCGGGCGCCGCAGGTGGCCAGCCCGTTTCCCGAGGCGTTCCGCCGGGAAGTGACGGCGCTGGTCCAGGAATCGGGCCGGGGCCGAGCGGCGCCGTTGCCCCGTTATTTGGCCGAACGTCTGCTGTTGGACGTCGGGGGTTATCTGGAACAGGCACAGAGCCCGCTGGCGGATCCCGCCTTATTGGCTTCGATCCGCACAGCTCGCAGCCGGCTGGCCGCTGCGGGCTGCCCGGCGCCGGGGGTAGAAGCGATTTCGCGTTACGAGTGGGTGGCATCCGTGCTGGACGGCGTCGTAACGCAGACGCACCGGCGACCCACGACGCACAGCGACCGCCTGGACGCGGTCCTGATGCACAAGTTTTGGGGCACGCTGATCTTCGCCCTGTTGATGGCGATCGTCTTCCAAGCGATCTTCATCGGAGCGGCGCCGCTGATGGACGCTCTCGACCATGCCTTTGGCGCGTTGGGAAATCTCGTCGCGGGGGCGCTGCCGGCGGGCATGCTGCAGTCGCTGGTCGTCGACGGTGTGATCGCGGGCGTGGGCGGCGTGCTGGTTTTTCTGCCGCAGATCTTGATCCTGTTCGCTTTTATTTCGCTGCTGGAAGAGTGCGGTTACATGGCCCGCGCGGCGTACTTGATGGATCGCGTGATGGTCCGAATCGGGCTCAGCGGCAAGTCGTTCATCCCGCTGTTGTCTTCGTTCGCCTGTGCGGTGCCCGGCATCATGGCCACACGGGCCATCGAGGACCGCCGCGACCGGCTGGTGACGATCCTGATTGCGCCGTTGATGAGTTGCAGTGCCCGGCTCCAAGTCTACACGCTGCTGATCGCCGCGTTCATCCCCGATTACCGCTACGCGGGCGGCTGGGTGCGGTTGCAGGGCATCACGTTGTTCGCCTTGTATTTGGCCGGGATCGTCGCCGCCATCGTCGTGGCGTGGGTGCTGCGGCGAACCTTGTTGCGCGGCCAAACGCCGTCGTTTGTCATGGAACTGCCGGGGTACCAACTGCCGTCGGTGCAGAACGTGGTCTCGCGCGTGGGGGGTGCCGGCTGGTCGTTCCTGCGGCAGGCCGGCACGCTGATCGTCGCGGTCGCCATCATCGTATGGGCCGCGGCCTATTTTCCTCGCGATCCCCAGGTGGAACAGGACGTCCGCAACCGCTACGCCGCCACGCTGCGCCAGAGCGATGCCCCCTCGGCCGCGATCGCGCAGGCCGAATCGCCGGTGGGCGGCGAGGACGCCGGGAGGGATACAGAATCGCGTGGGCAGGACCGCACGGCCTTGAAACAGCAGCTGGCGAATGAAATCGCGGCGGCGTACATCGAAGACAGCTACCTGGGGCGAACCGGCAAGTTGATCGCGCCGCTGGTCCGGCCGCTGGGCTGGGATTGGCGCATCGGCTGTGCGGTGATCGCTTCGTTCCCCGCGCGCGAAGTCGTGATTGGCACGCTGGGAGTCATCTACCAGCTAGGCAGCGATCACGATGCCGCTTCGGTTTCGCTCCGCGAGACGCTGCGGGCGGCGACCTGGCCCGACTCGCAGCGCCGTGTGTTCAACGTGCCGGTGGCCCTGTCGATCATGGTCTTCTTCGCGCTGTGCGCCCAGTGCGCGGCGACGCTGGCCGTGATGCGCCGCGAGACGAACAGCTGGCGCTGGCCGGCCTTGACGTTCGTCTACATGACAGGGTTGGCTTACGTCGGCGCATGGGTGACGTATCGGGTGGGGATGTGGTTGGGGGGATAGGAGAGAGCAACGTGGAAAATGCATGCCGAGCGAGCCCTTCGGCCGGCGGCTGCGTTACAGAGGAGGACGCGGGTGGACACACAACAACTTCTCACTCTGACCGTGGTGATCGCCGCCGTCGGCTACCTGGTGCGCCGCACCTGGCTGCTGCTCGCGGGGCGCCGCATCGGCAGTTGCGGTTCTTGCTCCGGCTGCGCAACTCCCGAAGATGGCGAACGGCTGCCTGGCAAGCCGCTGATTCCGCTGGACACTTTGGAGTTGTCGGCAATGCGGCGCGCTCGGAGTGCCGGCGCCACCTCGGACTGTTCTTGAGCGCTGTGGCATCGGAACACATTGAAAATCAAGGTTAGGATCCGCAAAGAACGAGTGGCTATTGAGCGAGAACATATTCTGTCAGTGAGCACGCGTTTCACTTGCCTGGTCTCAGGATTGGGTTGGCTGACAAGTCATACTTCACCCCCATCGGCCGAGCGTTGGCGTTCAAAAGGACTCCACCACCATCATCCTCGGATAGTCCACCACTGGCACCGTCAGCTCCACCGCATCCCCCTCGCGTGTCGCCTGCAGGGATGAACGATTGCCGGTAAGCGGATCGTACAAAGTACCCCGGCGACGCCCAATTGACACCGATGCCGGCGAGGAAATCGACGGCCGACTTGGTCTGAAGGTAACTGCGCCAAGGCTGCTTGTAGTCGCTGTGCTTCGGCCAAGGGCAATCCAACTGCGTCGGGTCCACATAAGGCCGGTAAGGCGGGGTGGCAGACGCCACGGACGCCCCAGTCCAGACGAACAACGCCACCATGATCAAGCGATTCATTAACACATCCTCTCTGCGAATCATCTGGGCGGGACGAGACCATGATAGCCCTCGTCGGCCTGGTCTGATAGAACCGGGCGCATCAATCAATGTCGTTCATGCCCCAGGAGGTCGTCCGTTCTTTCGGCGCGCCCAGCCTTGCCAACTGTCGGACGACGCGCCAAAATACTCGCGACTCGAAAGAATCTGTGGAAAGAGTTCCCTCGTTTCCTAAAGGGGAGTCGAATCATGCAACGCTGGCTCACCGGTTGGCTTGTGGCGGCAGTCGGATCCACGATCGCGGGAACCGCCTTGGCTCAGCCCAAGGACACGATCTACGACGAGGCCCAGGTGCCCGCGTACACGCTGCCCGATCCGCTTGTCATGCGCGATGGGATCAAAGTCGCCGATGCCGACGCGTGGAAGGGCAAACGCCGGCCTGAAATCCTGCGGTTGTTCGACGAGCACGTGTACGGCCGCAGTGCGAAGGCACAAGAGAAAATCGCCTTCGAGGTTACCTCCGTCGACGCCAATGCCTTGGGCGGTAAAGCCACGCGCAAGGAAGTCGCCGTCTTCCTCACGGGCAAGCGGGACGGTCCCCGGATGGACCTGCTGCTTTACCTGCCCAACGCCGCAAGCAAGCCGGTACCGGCATTCCTCGGGTTGAACTTTTACGGAAACCACTGCGTCCACGCCGATTCGGGCATCACGCTCTCCAAGCAATGGATGCGGCCGACGCGGGAAATGGGCGTCGTGAACAATCGGGCAACGGAAGCCTCGCGCGGATGCTGCGCCCAGCGGTGGCAGGTGGAGATGATTCTGGACCGCGGCTATGCGCTGGCCACCGTGTATTACGGCGACATCGAGCCGGACTTCCCGGACGGTTGGAAACTCGGATTGCGCGCGGCTTTGAGCCCGCAGGGCAAAGATACTGCCTTCCAGCCGGACGATTGGGGTGCGATCAGCGTTTGGGCCTGGGGGCTAAGCCGGGCGATGGACTACCTGGAACAGGAAACGGCGGTGGATGCCAAACGCGTGGCGGTGACGGGGCACTCGCGACTGGGCAAGACGGCACTTTGGGCCGGGGCACAGGACGAACGGTTCGCGATCGTCATCTCGAACAACTCCGGCGAAGGCGGCGCATCCCTGGTCCGGCGGCGATTCGGCGAAGCGATTCATCATTCCGTCAGCATGGTCCCGTACTGGTACTGCACACAGTATCGCCAGTACGCGTGGCACGAAGCGGACCTGCCCGTGGACGCGCACATGCTGATCGCCTTGATTGCTCCGCGACCGGTTTACGTGGCCAGTGCCACGAAGGACTTGTGGGCCGATCCGCGTGGCGAGTTCCTGGCGGCCAAGCACGCGGAGCCTGTGTACCAGTTGCTGGGCCGGGCCGGCTTGGGAGTCGACGACATGCCGCCTGCCGATCATCCCGTCGGCGACTTCATCGGCTACCATGTCCGCACCGGCGAGCACGACGTGACGGCCTATGACTGGGATCAGTACCTGTCGTTCGCCGACCGGCACTTCCGCCACGGGCGGGGCAAGTGACCCACGCCAACCCTGCTCGGCACCGCTGATGTTTTTGCCAAAGGACCCCACCATGAAACCGATCAAGAGTCTGGGCGTCGCTGCCGTCCTGTTCGTGCAGTTCGCCACCCTATGGGCCGCGGAACCCGGTTCCCGCCCGGATCAGCCCACGATCCGCGAGGTGAAAGACGTGATCTATCTCGCGGCGGGGCGTGCCGAGAAGGCCGATCTCTATCTGCCGCCGACATTCGAACCGGGGAAGAAGTATCCTGGCATCGTGATTATTCACGGAGGCGGGTGGACGGGCGGCGACAAAGGCGCGGCCCGCGAACAGAACATCGGCACCACGCTGGCCTCGCATGGCTACGTGTGCATGTCGATCAACTACGCCCTGGCGAAGACCGGCTCGCCGACCTTTCCCCAGAACATTCAGGATTGCAAGCGGGCGGTGCGCTGGTTGCGGAAGAATGCTGCTCGTTTGCAACTTGATGCCGCGCACCTCGGAGCGATCGGCGGCTCGGCGGGCGGGCAACTTACAGCCCTCCTGGCGGTGAGCGGGCCGGAGGCAGGCCTCGATCCAAGCGAGGATGCTGAGTACTCGTGCCGCATCCAGGCAGCAGTGCCGATGTATCCCCACTGCGCCGCCTCCTGGGAAGGACAGGTGCCGCCTAAACCCTATCCGAAGCTGCCCATGTTCGCCAAGCCACAGGCCGAGGCGCCGGCGCTGTGGGACTTGGCCTCGCCGATCAAACAGCTTTCGAAGGACGATCCGCCCATGCTGATCTTGCACGGGACCGCCGATAAGACCACACCGCTCGAGCAGTCTACGCGATTTCACGAAGCGGCCGAGCAGATCGGCGTGCAAAGTGAGCTGATCGTCATCGAGGGCGCTCCCCACAGCTTCCATCTTCAGCCCAAGCAGCGAGATCTTCGGCCAGACGTGCTGATGTTTCTTGACAAGCATCTGAAGCCGCACCGATGAACAAAGCCGGCGAAAAGAACTGGGTACTCGCCTCGGCGTCTGGATCCAGATACCTTACCCAGAAAGCAAAAAACAGAAAAAGCCGCAAACCATGATGGCTTACGGCTTTAGGTGAGTGGAGGATAAGGGACTTGAACCCTTGACCTCTTGAATGCCATTCAAGCGCTCTCCCAACTGAGCTAATCCCCCATTACGACGTTGCGCCGCAAAATCGGGTCGCCGCCACATCGTGAAGCGGCAAATTAACATCACGGCAGCGGGCTGTCAAGGACGGTCAGGCATGATGCAAGAAGTTCGAGCCGAGTTGGAGAAATTTGCGTTTCCCGTTCGCCACAAGGGCTGTGATAAGGATTATCCTAGAAGCTGTCACACGCCAGCCAATGGCGCCGGCGTGTTTTTCGGTCGAGGTGCGAACCCAAGCCGCATCGGGCGGCGGTTCTCCACGCTTCAGGACGCTCCTTTGAAGAAACGAAATTTTGCTTTTACCGTCCTTAAGATTGCCTTGCCAATGGCGATCATCGTTTGGCTGGTGATCAGCCTGGACCGCGATCAATTGCGGCAGCTGGGTGAACGGCCGATTCGCTGGCCTCTGTTGGGATGCGGATTTGCGTTGGCGATGCTGTCCGTGTGCGCGACCTTCGTCCGCTGGTATTTGCTGGTCCGAGCACTCGATCTGCCATTCCGTCTGGCCGATGCGTTTCGCCTGAGTTTTGTCGGCTATCTGCTGAATTTCGTCGCGTTCGGCAGCGTGGGAGGCGATTTGTTCAAGGCGGTCTTTTTGGCCCGCGAACAACACGGGCACAGAACCGAAGCGGTCGCAACCGTGTTTCTCGATCGGGCGCTGGGCCTGTATTCGCTGCTGATCGTGGCCAGCGCATCGATTCTGTTCAGCGATCGCACGGGATGGGGCGCGGACATCAAGGTGATTTGCAACTTGACGTTGGCGGCCACGTTGGCCGGAACGGTGGCGATTACGGTGGTGCTTCTGCCCGGCTGGGACCGGTCGTCGCTGATGAAATCCATGTACCGGCTGCCCAAGGTGGGAACGATCGTGCATCGGCTGGCCAAGGCGCTGGATGTTTATCGGGGAAAGCGCGGTATCCTGGCGCTGATCGCAGGCCTCAGTTTAATGGTGCATGTCGTTTTTGCGCTGGCCCTGTACTTGGCCGCCGTAGCGATCTTTCCCCAGCACCCGTCGCTGGCCGATCATTTCATCATCGTTCCGCTGTCCCTGGTCGCCGGCGCGGTTCCCTTGGCGCCCGCAGGGCTGGGCACGTTCGAAGCGGCGATGAAAATCCTGTACCAAGTCGTTCCGGCCAACGGTGGCGGAGATGGGTTCTTGGTGGCCCTCGTCTTTCGGCTGATCACCATCGTCATCGCGGCGATCGGAGTCGGATACTATTGGACGCGACGTCGCGAAGTCGGCGATCTGCTTCGCGAGGCGGAACGCGAGCAAGACGAAGAGGCGTTGGACGAGCCGTGATTCAGCGTGATTCAGGGGTCGGGGGGTGAAAAAAAAAATTTTTGGGGGAGAGGGGGAAACCCACCAGGCCCCGCCGGGGGGGGCCCAAATGGATTTTTTAGCGCCCCCCCCCCGCGGGGCAACGCGGGGGGGCCCCCTACACCCAAAAAATTTTATTATCCCCCCCCCGACCCCAAATCTTTTAGCGGGTGCCTTCTGGAAACAGGACGCGGCCGCCTTCGCTGTGGATGGCCGGAGCCGTGTTGTCCAGCAACTGGCTGCTGCTGATTCGAGTGTGCGAGTAGCCCTCGGTTCGCAACTGCGACTCGCCATTGCCGCCAAGCAGGCATTCGGAGACGCTGACGCGCGAAGCGCCGCCCACAGACAGCCCGCTGCGCGCATTGCCTCGGCAGGTGATGCGATGCAGCCAAGCGTCAAACACGCCGTCATGAGCGTTGATGCCGTCCAGTTGAAAGCCTTGCACAATCAAATCCTGGATCACGACGTTCCGCACTTCGTACAACGTAATACCGACCTGCAGCTCGCAGTACTCCAAGTCATAGTTATCCGGAATTTGGCCCGATTCGGGGCGGAAGTACACGTCGCGCTGGAACAAACACCATTGCCGAGGCTGTAAATCTGGCAGGTTCAGTTCTCCGGAACCGACCGGCACGCGCACGGCCGGCTTGCCGTCCAGGAACAACAACTGAAAACTCTTGCGCGGCGGCGAAAAGCGATAGATTTCGCGGCCCACGTGTTCCCAGACTCCGCGCGGCACCGGCGCGGCACCGTGCAACGTCGCCCCACCGCCCAGGATTTCAAAGGGCCGATTGGGAAAGCCGCTATGACGACCGGCCTGTAGGGTGATGCTCTCGCGATACGGGACGCCCGTGGCGGCCAGCACGATCCGATCGTTCTTGGTTGCCAGTTCCAATGCATGAGCGATCGTTCGGCAAGGCCCGATCCGAGCCCCCCGCGTCGCAGGGGCCGCGCCCGTAAAGCGATCGTCGCCCCCCACGTTGTCCACGTAAATATCGCGAGCGCCGGCACTCGTCGACAGCGCGATCCAAACCAGGATGAATCCGCCCACGTACCTCATCGATTGTTTCTCCAAGACTGCACCGCGGCTACAATGCCTGACGACGGGATTTTTCCCCCGGCACTGCTTTGGCGCCCATTGGGAATCCTGTCGGAAAACGCTTTAAAATCCCACAGAATCTATGCACTTTAGTTGCGACAAAGCGGGGAGGCAACGGTGAAAGCGACGATTTGCGGACAAACGTTGGAACTGGTCGAAGGGAATATCGTCGAGCAGCAGGTGGACGCGATCGTCAATGCGGCGAACGGCCGTTTGGCGGGCGGCGGCGGGGTCGACGGAGCAATCCATCGCGCGGGCGGCCCGAGCATTATGCGGGAGACGGGCCGGCTGTATCCGGACGGCTGCCCGACCGGTTCCGCCGTCATCTCGGGCGCGGGCAAATTGTCCGCCAAACACGTCATTCACGCAGTCGGCCCGGTTTGGTCCGGCGGCGGACGCGGCGAGCCTGGTCTGCTGGCCAGCGCTCTTCGCCGGTGCTTGGAGCTGGCGTTGGAGCATCACTGCGGCAGCATCGCTTTTCCCGCGATCAGCACGGGGGTTTACGGTTATCCGGTCGAACTGGCCGCCGTCGTCGCGTTGCAGACCGTCCGGGATTTTCTGGAGCAACACGCCCAACCGCACCTGGTCCGCTTTGTATTGTTCGACCACTGGGCGTATCAGGCGTTTGCGCAAGCGCTCACAGAACTAGCTCCGTCAACGCGAGCGGACTAGCTCACCCCAGCCGGATTGAAGTACTCGGGTTCGCAGCCGGGCTTCCATTTGATGTTGCACCCCAAACTGGCCCGCTGGTTGACGGCGACGTCCTGACCGGCCAACACTGCGCGGACGGCGGCGGTCAGGTCCTCGCCGGTGACGGGAATGTCCGAATGCGGGCGGCTGGAATCCAACTGGCCGCGGTAGACGAGCTTCCGGTCCCCATCGTACAGGAAGAAATCCGGCGTACACGCTGCCCCAAAAGCTTGAGCAACTTCTTGGGTTTCGTCAAACAAGTAGGGGAAGGTATACCCGCGTTCCCGCGCCTCGATCGCCATCTGGTCCGGCGAATCGTCCGAGTAGCCCAGGACGTCGTTCGAGTTGATCGCCACCACCGCAACGCCCTGCGCTTGGTATTCGCGGCAGACCTGGGCCAGGACCGGCGCAACGTGCTTAACGTACGGACAGTGGTTGCAGATGAACATCACCAACAGCGCGGGCGCGTCGGCGAAATCGTCAAGCGATACGGTTCGGCCGTCGACGACGTTCAACAGGGAAAATTCGGGGGCCGGAGACCCCAAAGGGGACATCGTGCTGGCGGTTCTTACCATCGCTGTTTCAGGCTCCGTGGTCGAAAGGGTCTCTTGGAGGATCAGGGTTCTCGGCTGGGTCCCGTCCCAAGTGAAACAAATTCCGCCGGGTCGGACGTGCGGCCGCAAAGCTGCGGTGCTGGACTGCAACATTATAGCGAATGCCGCGTAGAATGGTATGTTTGCACGATGTGCCCCTGCTGGCGGCGACGTCACGCAGTTTAGAAAAATCTTCCGCCGAAGTGCAACATGTACTCGACAATTCGCCGGGAACTTGCGAAAATTTAGACGGCGGGCGTGGTGCCTGCCCTGATTATTCTCGTCGTTTTCTCCTCGTCCCATGCGTTGGAGGTCTGAAATGTTAATCCGTCGCGAACGTGGCTTTACCGTCGTGGAACTGCTGGTGGTGATCGCGATCATCGGCGTCTTGGTGGCCCTGCTGCTGCCGGCGGTGCAAATGGCCCGCGAAGCGGCGCGGCGGGCTCAATGCTCGGAGAACTTGAGGCAGTGTGCCATGGCGATCAGCAACTATGCCAACGCCAAAGGGCATCTGCCGGCATCGCGGACGGTGGTGAACATAGGCGGCACCGCGCAATTTCTGAATTGGGTTTACCCCGTCTTGTCGGAATTGGAGCAGTCCGCGCTTCACAATCAGATTCGCACGGGAACGTTGCCATCGGCAACCACGATCAAGTCTCTGATGTGCCCGAGTCAGCCAAGGTTTGAGAATCCGGATTATCCCCTCAGCTACGTGGTCAACGGCGCACGAGCAAATCACACCAATACCGGCGCGACGCCTCAGATCATCAATTTCGACTGGCTCGAAAACGGAGTGTTTATCGATAAAGGTGTCGCGAACACGACTGGAAAGGACAAGCATCGCATTGAGGAAATCGCCAAGTACGACGGGACATCGAACACGCTGATGCTGTCGGAGAACCCGAACGTCCAAGGATGGTTGCTCGCGCCAAAGGAGCAGTATTCCCAGATGCTGTGGTTTCCAGAGGGGTATCAAAAGGCAACTAGTCCGCCGGATCCCGCGTACAATCCGCTGTTCGATTCAGACGTGCCTCCGCTGCCTGCCTGCGGCTTGAATCGCAGCGCTCGAGTTCTAACGACGGCGCTGTTCGACGCAAATATCGAATACGCTCGACCGGCCAGCTACCATCCGGGCGGCTTCAACGTGGCGCTGTGCGATGGCACGATTCAATGGATGGCTGAGACCGTCGATTACGGGGTGTTTGCCGTGCTGATGACCTCGCGAGGCGAGCGTGCCAATGATCCGGCTAATACCTCCTTCACGACGACGAACCCGACGTGGCAATCACCGAGCGCCGGTACTTATCCTGGCACCAACTACTAGGCGTCAGCCGTCCGCTGTTTGTCTAGCGGCGATGTTGGGTCGGCGAGCAGATTTCACGGCGAACCAGCAAGCCGTGCCACATTGCTGGACTTGCAACCGCTTTACGCGAACAACTGCGGCACGGCTTCGGATTTGACCAGTTCGCGCGGCTGGTTCAAATGGTTGTAGACAACCGTCGCCGGGTCGATGCCGAACGCGTGATAGATCGTCGCCAGTAGCTGGCCGGGATGTACCGGGTCTTCCAGCGGAGCGGAGCCGGTTCTGTCCGACTTGCCATGCACGTAGCCGCGTTTGACGCCGGCCCCGGCGATCACGGCGGTGTAACAGTACGGCCAGTGGTCCCGGCCGTCGGCGCTGTTGCCGTTGCCGGAGGTGCTGACGCCTTTCTGCGGGCTGCGGCCGAACTCGCCGACCGCCACGACCAGGGTCTCGTCCAACAGGCCGCGATCGTCCAGGTCCTGGATCAAAGTCGTCAAGCCGGCGTCCAGCATCGGGGCGGAACGGTTCTTCATCCGCTCGGTCAACCCGACATGATGGTCCCAGGAGTGATTGTCCGAATTGGCGACCTTGGGCCAGATCAGTTCGACCACCCGCGTACCGGCTTCGACCAGTCGCCGGGCCAACAGACAGCTTTGGCCGAACGTATTGCGGCCGTACTGGTCGCGCAGCGCCTCGGACTCGCGTTTCAAGTCGAACGCTTCGCGAGCCCGGCCGGAGATGACCAGACGCAGAGCGCGATCGTAGTACTCGTCCAACTTGTAGTGTTCGACCGCCTTCTCGATCGTGGGCATGCCCGCGTCGATCAGTTGCCGCAATTGGGCGCGGCGCTCCAGGCGGCCGGCGAAGACCTCGGGGCGCAGCTGCAGGTCGTCGATCCGGATCCGATCCATCTTGTTCATGTCCATATCGTCGCCGTCGGGGTACAGCGTATACGGATCGAACGCTTTGCCCAAGAAGCCGGCCGTGCCGCCTTTGCCCACGACGTTGCTCTCCTGCAACGGCCGCGGCAGCATCACAAACGGCAGCATGGGCTCGGTCGGCGGACGCAGCCGGACGAGCTGCGAACCGAAGTTCGGGAAATCCTTGGAATTGGGCGGCTCCAGCTGACCCGACGGACTCACCTTGTCGGTCGTGTACCCGGTCATCATCTGGTAAATGGCCGCGGTGTGGTTGAACAGGCCGTTGGGCGTGTAACTCATCGACCGGATCAGCGTGAACTTGTCGTTGACTTGAGCCAGCTTCGGCAGGTTCTCGGTGAACTGGACGCCGGGCAGCCTGGTGGAGATGTTCGAGAACGCGCTGCGGACGTTCTCCGGCACGTTTTCCTTGGGGTCCCACAAGTCCAAGTGGCTGGGGCCGCCTTGCAGATAGCACATGATAATGCTCTTGGCTTTGCCCCAGCCGGGCCGGCCCACGGCTTGGGTATCGCCGGCCTGAGCTTGCAAGCGGAACATCGATCCGAGCGTCAAGCCCAACAGGCCCGAACCGCCGATACGGAGCAGGTCGCGGCGCGTAACACCCAGGTTGCGATCGCACAGGTCTTTGCCGGGTTGTCCGGGGATGACGAGCATGACGGGTGTTCCTATCGGTTAAACAGAAAAGCCGGGCTGTTGATCAGGGCCCAGGCGAGATCTTGGACAAAGGTCAAACGGGCGGACTCCAGTTGCTTGGCGCTCAGTGCCGCGTCGGCGCGCAACTGGGCCAGCTTCGGGTCGATGGGAACGGGCTTGCTGACTTCGGCCAGCGTCTCGCGCAAGCTCTTCCGTTTCGGGTCCACCGGGCACGGCTGCTTGGCCGCCGCAACGGCTTGTTCGCGGTTCTTCAGTTCGCTGTCTTGGCTGCGGTAATACTTCAACAACTCCGCCTTCTGCGGGTCGGTCCGCGCCTCGGCGGCGACGGCCAACAAGTCGGCGATGTTTTGCGGCAGGCCCTGCAGCGTGATGGGGCGAGGTGCCGCGGTCACCGAGATGCGGAATCGGCCCAACGTGTGCTGGTTGTCCTGGTACTCATGATCCAGCCAGAACGTGAACCGTCCCGGTTCTGAGCCGGCGTTGTCCTTGGTTTCGAATACCGCCGTGCGATTCTGGCCGACTTGCGAATGCACCGCCCAGCCGTTGTTCGTCGGGGCTTTCCGGCCGTCGATGGCGGTCGCGACGTCATAGTTACTTTGGCTGAAATCGGCTTGGGCGTTTTGCAGCCCGACGGGCGAACGGTTGTCCGGTTCGCCCTCCGCCGCCCACTCGGCGCGGAATTCCGTCAGGACGAAATTGCCGCTGCCCGACCGGCCCGGGCCCTTCATCGGAAAACGCTCGTCGGCCAGCGCTTCCAGGCGAACGCCGGTGACGCCGGTCAAATCCGTGCGGGCGACGAATTTATAGGTCGCCTTGCCGTTCGGGCCGCTGGCGACGATAGATAGATCGGGCTGCTTTTCCAGTGTGGCGTTGTTCGTCGACGTTAGTTCGATCGGATCGAGGGGCGTCCAAGCGATGGGCTGTTGCACCTGTTGTTCCCAAGCGGCCAGCAGTTCGGGGATTCGGGCTTCATGCTCTTTCAAAGCCGCTTCGGCGTCCACGAGCCGCTGGGCATGTTGCCGGTCCAGGTCCGCTTCGCGGGCCGCGATCTCATGCTCGTAGCCTTCCAATTCGCCTTGGGCTTGGGCCATCGCGTTCTGTCGACGCTGCTCTTGCTCGGCCAGCGCCGGGGCGAATTCCTCCTCGACTTTCGCCAGTCGGGCCGCCAGCTGCTGGTGCTGGTCGGGCAGTGCCCGCAGCAGGCCCAACGTGCCCTCGATCTCCTGAGGCGTCGCCGGGCGGTTCAGTATGCGGAGGAAGATCTCGTCGACCAATTTCGCATCGTCCATTTCCGAAACAGCCAGCTTGGTCAGTTCGTTCTGGGGATCGGAGATGGCGCTGTCCACGGTCGGGCCGCTGATCAGTGCCATCACCGGTCCCAACTGCAGGCTGTTATCTCGTTCGCATTCGCAAGCGCTCTCGCGAGCCGGGCGGCCGAGGTTGGTCAGGAATCCGTCGGGCGAATTCACGCCCGCATCGGGCAAGGCCGCGGCGCGGGTGCCGGGCGGCACGCCGGGAATCCGCGATGCGGCGCCGGTCGCGCGGAAAATCGTGTCGTACAACACCTCGGCGGGCAGCCGCCGAACTGTGGCGTGCGAGAAGTTGATTTTGTCGTCTACGTTCCACGAATTGGTCGCGATGGATAACTGGTAGGTTCGCGACCGGCAGATTTCGCGGAGCGTGTGCTGGACGTTGAAGCCGTGGCGGATGAATTCCTGGGTCAGAGAATCCAGCAATTCCGGATTGGACGGCGGATTGCCGGCGCGAATATCGTCCAGCGGCTCGATCAGTCCCGTGCCCAGCAGATAGCCCCAGAGCCGATTCGCGTAGCTGCGGGCGAAATAGGGATTGTCGGACGAGGTCAGCCAGACGCTCCATTCTTGCCGCCGCGTCGCCTCGGCCGGCGCGTCGAACTTGGTCGGGTACGGGAACCGCGGCGGTGCGACGGCGCCCGTGCGGACGTGCAGCACCTCGCCCTGGCTTTTGTCGGAAACGATTTCGTAAAGCGGCTTGGCGCCTTCGACGGCCGAGCCGTCGATCTTGCGATCGCCGGCGGCCGGGTCGGGCTTCAATTCCAGACGCGCGAAATACGCGGCCGTCTCGTAATACTGGTCCTGGGTCCAACGCTCGAACGGATGATCGTGGCACTTGTTGCAGTTGAATCGCACGCCCAGAAACAAGTGCGTCGTGTTCTCCATCGTAGCCAGCGGATCGCGCAGGATCTTGAAGTACGAGGCGGCCGGGTTGTCGCGCGTCGAACCGGAGGCCGTCAGGATCTTGGCGGCAAACTCGTTGTACGGCGTGTTGGCCGCGACTTCGTTGCGGATCCATGCGCGGAACGCGGCAGCTCCCTCGGGTCCCAGGAACTTGCGATTCACCTGCAACAGGTCCGCCCATTTGTTCGTCCAGTACTCGACGTAATCTTCGCTGCCCAGCAGGCGGTCGATCAACTCGTCCCGTTTGGTCCGCGTCGGACGCTCGTCGGCCAGGAACGCTCGCACGCTGTCGGCGCTTGGCGGCACGCCGGTCAGATCGAGGTGGACGCGGCGGATGAATTCCGCATCGTTGCACAGTTCCGACGGCAGGATCTTCAGCCGCTGCCACTTGGCCGCGACCAGTTCGTCGATCTTGCCCCAGGTCTCCGGCTGGTGCCACACGAAGCCGTCCCGGTCGCCCATGACGGTCAGCGTGGTGGCGGCGTACGCGCCTTCGTACCGGGCCAGCACCGGGGCTTCGCCGCGGCGGACCGCCGTCAGCACGCCCGCGCGGTCCGCCGTGGCGACTTCGGTGTCGCCGCTTTCGATGAAGGCTTCGCGCGTCACGTCCCGCGTCGCGCCGTCGGCATAGGTGGCGGTGACGCGCATCGGCTGGACGTCGCCGCTGCGCTGGATGACGGGGTTGCGGGGCAATACGTCGATCTTGGCCACTCGCGGCGACGCCAGGTCCAGACGCGCCCCGTCGGCAATCCAGCGGCGGAGGATGCGGTAATAGGACGAATCGGGCTCGATCAAGCGGCCGCCTTGGTGCGGCGCGGCCCCGGTGGCTTTGAGCAGGATCAGACTGTCGTCCGGCGAAGCGGTATTCACGCGCCGCGAAGCCAGGTCATCGGTCAGAGCGCGGATATCGAATGGCGCATCGTAGCCGCGGAGGGACAGTTTGAAGCCGTTCCGGCCCTTGTCCGCGCCGTGGCAGGTGCCTTGGCTACAGCCCAACCGAGTCAGGATCGGGTTCACGTCGCGAATGAAGTCGGCTTCGGCGACGCTGGGCTCGGCGATTTGGGTTGCCTCGTGTGTCCGTTCCAAACTCGGAATCTCCGCTGGCGGAGACGCTGCCGCCGGACCCGTTTCAAGCTTCGGTTCGTCGGCTATCTCCGCGACCGCGGTCACTTCGACCGGCAGGAACGTCTTTCGGACTTGGCCGCTTGAGGTATCGATCAGGCGAATCCGGCCGTCCGCCCCGGCCGTGGCCAGCGTCGTGCCGTCCGGCGAACAGGCCAGCGCATAAACGGCGGACTCGGGCACGTCCAGCGTCCACTGGACCTTGCCGGAATCCGTCTCGTACGACCGCAACTGGCCTTTGCCGTCCAAGCTGCTACAGGCGAAAAACTGCGTTCCGTCGCTGTTGAAACGAACGTCGAACACACGGCCTGTCATCGCGGCGTATTCGCGAATCTGGTTCGGATTTCCGCCGCCGGCCGGTGCGGCTTGCACGTCCATCTTGAACAGCTTCGCGGCCCCGTCCGCGCCGCCCACCAGGATCTCGGCCCGTTTCGGGTGCCGATCGATGGCCTGCTGGCCGCCCTTCAGCACGCCCGGCGTATGCGTGGTCACGTTGCCGACGAACCGCTGCGATTCGACGTCCGTCATCTTGACGGTCATGTCGCGACTGGCGGAAAAGATCGACTTGCCGTCCGCCGAGAACACCGTGCCGCGAATCCAATCTTCGTGAGCCGCCATGTAGACGACCTGCTCGCCGGTCTTGGCGTCGATGGCCCGGAGACCGTTATCGGCGGCGCCGAAAGCGATCAGCGTCCCGTCGGGCGACCAATTGGCGCCGTATACGGTGTCATAGGTCACAGGCTGCGACAGCAGCAGTTTGCGTTGGGCGACGTCCCAAACCTGGATCTCGCCGATGCGGCAGGGCAGGCCGCCTGCCACCGCCAGACGACCGCCGTCCGGCGAGAATCGCACCGATTCAATCCGCTCTGCCATGCCGACCAGGCGGGCAAGTTGCTCGGAGCCGTCGGCCTTGACTAGCACCACTTCATGGAACCCTGCCAGGGCCAGCATGGCGCCGTCCGGCGAGAAATCGAGCGACGGGATCACCGGCGGACGCGTGTAGAGGGGCGGATGATCCATGTCATATTTGCGCCGCGCGTTTTCAGGCGTATCGTCTCGGGCGCCCTGCTCGATCCAGCGGCGAACCAAGGCGATCTCGTCGTCGGCCAACGGCGGCTTGTCCGCCGGCATCAGCGCTTCGCCGTCCTCCGGCGTGATCTGCTCGACCAGGTAGCTCGCGTCCGGCTCCCCCGCCACGATCGCCCGTTCACCGCTCTCGCCGCCATTCAATAGCGCCTCAAACGATGTCATCACGTACTTGCCGTTGGCTTTGGCCGCCTGATGACATCCTTGGCAATGCGTCTGAAAGATCGGCAGGATGTGCTTGTAATACGAGACCGCTGCGGGCTGCTCGGGGAGCGAATCGACTGGTTTCTCCTCAGCCAGCGCTGGGACGCGAGCCAGTGCAAGAAAGACCAATAGCGGACAGAACCTGCGCACGAGCATGCTGTAGACTCCGAAAACGTTCGGTCGCATAGACGATCGTTAATGCGATATATCGTAGTTTGCGGAGTGGTGCGGACAAGTGTCAGGCGCGCGGATGGGCGGAGTGATTACTGCTGTTGTTCGATGATCTCGATACCGGACAAAACGGGCGGTAGCTCTGCGTTTGCGGTGAGCGTGATCTCGAGATCGTTCTTGACGAGGATATCCTCAAAGGTTCGTACCAGCGTTTGCAGCGGTCCGTCGGCGGCGGTCACGACGTCCAGCCCCGACAGCACCGACCGGCCTTGGAGAGCCACGTCGAACACCCGCTGACCAGGCAGGCGCGCGGCTTCCGGCTCGAGGAAATACAGCCGCACGGTGAAGCGGCGACCGTGTGCGGGTGACTCGGTGTTCGGAGCGATGATCGAATCCGGCGCTTGCCGCGGCGGAACAAGGCGAACCGTCAGCTTGCGGATTCCTTCGCCGCCGGAAGCGGCGACCCAGGCGAGCCCGTCGCCGGAGACGCGACTGCTGTGCTTGCGAAACCAGCGCACGGTTCCGTCCAGCACGATGTCGACTGCCGGCGAGGTGCCTTCGTCGGGAGGATAGTTCACCCACCACGTACCGTCGTCGGAGAATCGATCGCCGGGGGCTCCGAAGTTGATTCCGATCCGACGAATCGATGGCTGCGCGTTACCGGGACGGCCGAACAAGCTGTACGTCCAAACCTCGTTTTCCGGCATGTGGACCAGGGCCAGCGACGTCTGGTTTTGGTAGGCGCAGGCACAGGTCCGCGTGTATTCGGGAGAACTCAGCACGCCGTCGGCGGCGATCAGACTCGAAGTGCAACCCGACTTGAACCCGCCGAAGTTGCCCGTGCCGCCGTGATTGGTCAGATCGTAGAAGCCGGCGGCCCCGGAACGGAACGTCAACAGGTGCTCGCTGGCCACCGCCGTGTTGCACCCGTAGGTCCGCGTGAACCGCCATGGCAGCGACTGGCCGGTGACCGGGTCTTCGACCGTGATCGGCGAACCGTCCCGCAGATGGAAAGCCCCTTGGCTCTCCTTGTAGCTGGTCGTGTTGGTGATCAGCGTCTCGCCGTGCAGGATGCAGGGACCGGCGTAGGACAGCGATGAATTGCTCCATCGCGTCGAGCCGTCGCCGGCCTGGTGGACCGTCAGTCCGCGGCTCACTTCGTCCGGGCTGCGATCCGAGGCCGCGGCTCCTGCCTGCAACAGCAGATCGTGCTCTTCGGAATAGCTGAGCCACGTCCCGAACACATTCTCTTCGAGGCTCCAAACCGGCGCGCCGGTCCGGGCGTCGATTGTCAGCAGCCGCGCGGCAGGCGCCTCGGTGCCGCGGCGGCGATACTGGTCTTCGACTCGCTTGGGCAGCTTGTCCAACAAGTAGATCCGCCCGCCGCCAGCCACGATGCCGTTGTGCAGAAAGCTGTACCGGGCTTCGACTCGCCAAGCAACCGCGCCACTGTGACGATCAAAGGCCAGCAGCCCGCGGCTGGCTGAACGCTCCGGCCCCCAGGCGGGACCTCGTTTGGGCAGCGGCGTATCGATGTAACCGAACCGCCGTGCGTAGTCGCCAAATCCCGTCCCCGCCAGCAGCAGATCGCCGTACACGCCGATGTAGCCCCACGGGGGCGAGGCTCCGTCGGCATCGGGCGGCAGCACAAATTCGCGGAGCGTTCGGCCGCTGGACGCGTCGAGCAGCAAGCAGCGTTCGCGGACGACCAGATACACGCCCTCATCGGTGGCCACATAGTTGGTGCCGCGTGAGTTGGCTCCGGGGATATGCAGCTGGTTGTAGGCGGTACTCAGCGGCGTATCGGCGTACGATTCATCATAATACACCTGGAAGGTCCCCAAATCTTCGAATTCCCGCTTCCACAGCACCCGGCCCGTGTACACATCCCAAGCGTTCAGGCTGTTCATGCCCTGAATGAACAGCCGTCCGCCCAGCACCTGCTGGCTGGGACCATGCCCGTGGCGCGGCAAGACGTCTTCGTTCGAGTTGCCGCCGAACCACAGCAGTCCCAGCGGCAGTTTGACTCGCCGATCGTTCGACTTGACCGTGTTGGCCACGTCGCCGTAAGCATGCGTCCACTGGCCGGCGCCCGGCAGCGGCCCCTGGCGGGACAGGATCACCGCCCCGTCGGCGACCGTCAGCACCGCCTGCGGCAAGTCCGCGATTGCCAGCTCTTCGGCCCGCAAGCCGGCCTCCGAGCCTCCGGTCTGGATGACAAGTTTGCCGCCATAGGGCCGCACCGATTCATACAATCGGGCAAGTTGTTCCGCATCACGCAATGCCGGAGCCAGCGACCGCCCGACCAGAATCAAGTCAGCCATATACGGCGGGGCTGGATAAGTTTCCAGAGTTCCCGCTTGCAGCGCGATCCGGCGGCCGTACCAGCCGCCTTGATCCAGCCGACGGCGGAGGCGGTCGATCTTCTCCGCGTCGGGATCGATGCCGACGATGTGGAATTCCGAGGCGGCCGCGACGGCCTGCAACAGCTGGTCATCGTCCACGCCGAACCAGAGGGCATAGCCCTCGCGCGTGCCGGCGATCTCGAGCAGCCGCGCCGCGTCCGGCGACGCCTGATCGCCCGGCGCCGCCTGATCTCCCGCCGACGAGAGCTCGGAGCGCTGAAGGATCTTCGGTTCGGTTCGCGTTTCGCCAAAGGCCAGAATCTGTCCGTCCAGGGTGACGGCGACCAGTCGCTGGGCGGCCGCCACAAGTCGGCACACGTCGCCTTCGACTCGCTGCGTCCAGGCGATCCGGGCCGGCCCCTGCTCGCCGGGCAGAGCGACGGCGGTGAGAATCCCCGCGCCGGCCGCGTACAGGCGGTTTCCGGCCTGAATCAAGTCGCCGGTTCCGTCGGCTTCGATCTCCCACAGCAATTTGTTCTGGGCATCGTACGCCTGCACACGCGGCGGACTCGCCACCGGCTTCGTTGCCGCGCCGATAGCCGTGTAGAGAACGTCGTCGGCCAGCACCGGTTCGTTGACCTGGAACTTAGCATCGGTGCCCTTGGGCAAGTCCAGCGCCATGGTGCCGCGGACTCGCGTATGAACGAAAGCACGCTTGGCATCGGCGGCTACAAACGATCCGCCCTGACCTTTACCGCCGAAATTGAAGAACTTCAGTGCGCCCGTAGCCCGCTCGAACCCGGCGGGCAGCGTCCGGCCGCCGGGCACCAGCACCAGGTCGCCGGCCAGCGCCAGTTGACCTTGCGGAGCCACTCCGCCGAACGACGGGGCGGAGTGCGGCTGCTTCTGATAATCGTCGCCCGTGGCTTCGTTCCGCCACTGCAACGTGCCCGTGCGCGCATCCAAGGCGTAGATGAACGTGCCCATGAACGGCCAGATGCTGGCCGCAAAGTAGACGGTGCCGTCGGCCACGACCGGCCCGCCCCGCGCCGGCCAGGAGGAAATCACCCGGAGATTGCCGATCACCTTTCGCTCGGAAGGCCCGCCGAGGAATCGCCAACGCAGCCGGCCATCCGCCGCCGCGACGCAGTACAAGTAGCCGTCGTCACTGGTGAACAGGACCGAATCCTCGTGGACCACCGGTGGGAATCGCACCGGTCCGTCGGCGTAGAATGCCCACAACTCTGTGCCGTCCCGCACGTCCAACGCCACCACCTTGTCCGCGTCGTTGAAGCTGAGGAACATCCGCCCCTGTGCCACCACCGGCTCGAAGATCCGATCGTAGGGCATCATGTCGCGGTTCAGCGCATCGTCCCAAACCGGTTCGCGCGGCGTGTATTGCCGAGTCCACTGCAGATGCAATTCGCTGGGCAACTCGTCCGGCGAGGCCGCGGTATGGCCCGCGTCATAGCGCCATTGAGGCCAGTCGCCGCCCGCGGCCGGCTCGGCAGCCGAGCCTAAAAAGCTCACCACGGCACAAAAAAAGACGAGTCTTGTGGTTCGGGGATTCATCGTTTACTTTCTCGCAATTCGTGGTCTTATTTTAACAGTACTTGTCCGTCCCCGCCGACCTCGCGTCGGTGAAACGGTGATTATACACTACAACAAGCCCCGTCGTGGCGACGATACCTCCGTTGGCCAGATCCTCCGGTTCCCATCGTCGTCGGCTTCGTGGGTGTCTATCTGCGGTCGCATTCCCGGAATCGAAAAACGTGCGCGTCCTCGCGCGAAACCAAGCCATCTCGGCGATAGTTGGCCGGGACCGAAACCCCCGCGCGACGGCGGGCGACGAAAAAACACTTGCTGTCGCGTCCCACGCCCCCGAGGGCGACGGCGAAAGAAGCAATGAGCGTTCACGGAACCGCAGAGCCGAGTGAAAAACCAACGAAATGGGACTTATCCCCGTTCCGGCGACCCCGTTCCCGGCGAGCTGGCAATCTGCCTTTTGGAACGGGCAATCTGCCTTGAGAATGAACTCCGTGAAAGGAGCGACAACGATGTCCAATGACGAATTAACACTACGATGTCCGGAGGACGGCTGTATCGGCTGGGTAAGCTTTGTGAAGCCTCGATCCGGCGATTCCTTTTTCGGGTGCGGCGAATGTGGCACTGTTTGGCGCACGCGAGATGAACTCAACGCCGCGATTGACGCGATCCTTGCGAAATGCGAGTATCGGCGGGCAAGCTATGTGCGAACGCAAGAAGGGTGGTCGGGAGCGTCTTTGGAGGACGAAGATCCCAAGTACGAAGAATTGGTCGAAGAAGAACCTGTTGTTTGAGGATCCGTGCGATGGGAAGAAGCAGAAAACAAATGTCTGATTTCGAGAAGAGGTTGGAGCTCCTCGGAGCGGCCTGGGAAACGAATCCACACGGCAAGCTGACATGGGTTGAGCTGGGCGGTTCTGAAGTGGGGGATGCAGAGTTAGGTTTCCTCGAGGGCCAGTTGGATTTGGAAGAATTGGGGCTCGGGTCGGAGCGATTAACAGACAGCGGTCTCGCGTACTTGGAGGCCCTGCCGAAATTGAAAGTTCTGAGGATTGAGGTCGCTCCGATATCCGATGCAGGGCTGGTTTACCTCAAGGCATTGACGAACCTCGTGTCCCTGAGCCTCTGCGAAACGTGCGTAACTGATTCGGGACTAAAACATCTCAAGGGCCTGAAGCAGCTTCAAACGCTGCAACTCTGCCGCACGAAGGTTGCGGATAAAGGACTGGCTCATCTAGTTTCGCTGTCGGAGCTCAAGCACCTTTTCTTGGATGAGACGCAGGTCTCGGACGCTGGACTCAAGCATTTGGGCCGCCTAACCTCGGCGAACGCGTCAAGGCGTAGGTTCAATCGTCGCTACGCGACTCGTTCCGATTCTTGGGATTAGACCTCCGTGGGTTGAAACCCACGGCTACGATCAGCAGCCGCTACGCGGCAAAGACCGGTCCAGGTCCCCGCCGACGTACTTACGCAGCCAGCGGGGGGAGCTTTACGCGGCCGATGTCGTCTCCGATCGGATGATGGGTACAGGCTTCGCAAATCAGCACCCGGTCGCCTGTCCACCCCCAAAAGCCCGCCAGCCAAGCTGCGACGCCTCCGAAATGGCCACTGTACTCTGGCGAACTCATCGGCACGAATGAGGTTCGAATCAAGAACCCAAACGCCTTCGAAGTGCGCGCTGGCTGCGGGCGTCCGGCAGGGGGCGTGACTTCGCTGTGCCCCCAAACAACACCAAATCCGTAGAGGTTCGCGACGGAAAGTACGACATCTATTTCGCGTACTCGTTGGGCTTGCCACTAACGGCGCCCATCATGTCGCCGCTGGCGGGTAGACCATAATCGCCTTGACCGGTGTCGTCGGGCAACGGACTTGGCACGCGCCACAGCCGTTGCAGCGCTGCGGATCGATCGTGGGGGTGTTCAAGTAGATGTCTTCGGAGAATACCAGCCGGATCGCGGCGTAGGGGCAAGCGTTACAGCAGATCGCGCATTCGCGGTCGTCGCCCAACAGGCACACGTCCATATCGACCCGCGGCAAGCCGATGGCGGCCTGCGGCTTTTCCTCCGCGGACAGCGGCCGCAACGCGCCGCTGGGACAGACGTTCGTACATCGCTGGCACGACTCCAGGCAGTATTCGTCCTGATAACGGATCACGGGGGTCAGGAAGGAATCCGCACCGAATTCGCCCAAGTCGGGATGAACGATCCGCGAGGGACAAACGCGGGCACAGCTTCCGCAGCGGACGCATAACCCGGTGAACCGGTCGCCGTCGGCCGCGCCGGGCGGCCGCAACGGCGCGGCGGACGAACGGCTCGAAAGGCGAAACATCTGCAGTCCGCCGAACACGCCTAGTCCGCCGGCTACGATCGCGCGCCGCGTCAGCGGCCAGGCATCCGGTGCGGCGGCATCATCCGGCCCGCGGCGGCGGATCGTACGCAGCGGCCATGCCAGCAGATCTTGCGTCGCGCCCAGCGGGCACAGCCTCGCGCACCAGACGCCCGGCACCAACAGGCTGATCAACAGGACCAGCGGCAGGCCCGCTGCGCTCAGCCAGACGGCCAGCCCCAGTTCCCGTCCCCAGGCATGTACAAAGCCGGCGAAGATCGCCAGCGGATCCAGCCACAGAAACAGCGGGTAACCGACCGCCGCGCCGCCCAACGTCAAGAAGACCAGCCACTGGCCGATCGGCGGCAGGCGGGATCCGCGGGGCGCGCCCGGCCCGCGGACGCGACCGACAAGGTCCGCCAACAATCCCGTCGGACACGCATGGCGGCAGAACCAACGCCGCCGCACCAGCACGATCAGCAACACGGGCAAGGCAAACAACGACGCGAGTCCGACAGTCCGCGTAGCGATCGCCACCCCCGCCGCGACAAACGGACTGAGCGCCGGCACGGCCAGCACGGCCGCATCCCAAGGCCACGGCGGCACGAGCAGCGCACAGGCGATCGTCAGGCAAGCGAATCGCACCATCCACCGCCACCCCGGACGGGCGGCGGAGGATGAAGTGCCATTCGGATCGGTGGTCGCACGCATTCCAGTCAAATTTGTTCCGCCCTACCCCAAATACGCGTCCTGCTCTTTGAGGATCTTCTGTACTTTGGCCACCTCGACCGCGCGCACCGGGCAGTTGTCCTGAATGGCCACCGCCGCCGCAACGCCTGCGGCGTGACCGGTGATCCAACAGATCGGGATGACGCGGATCGCATCGGCGGCACGCAAATCGGCCGAGATGCAACGTCCGGAAGCCAACACATTTTCGACACTCGTCTTGGGCACCAGCGCGCCGTAGGGAATCTGCCACTCGGCGCGGTTGCCGCTCCACGCTCCGCCGACCGCCACCACGTCCGGATAGCGGGTGCCGGCTTGGATATCCGCGTAGGTCACGGCACCCAGCCCCTGCAGCAGCCGGGTAACTCGCACGCCCAGTTGCGGAGCGGTTTCAAGCAACGAAACGGGTTCGTATCCGGGCGTCTCGCGGATCCGCTGGACGCTTTGCCAGATCTGCCGGCGGTGATTCATCTCCAGCCGCGACAGCTCGGCCACGTCCAACCCGTCCGCTTCGGGACCGGTCATGTTCACCCAGTTGACGCCGGCCAGCGGCGTGATCGAACCCAGACCGCGCGGCTTCTTGACGGGATCGGCCTTGGCCATGTCGATCTTGTCCAAGTTCCCCAAGCGAGACACCAGCCCCAAGCTGTACTTGCAATGCTGGAACTCGGCGCCGGCGGCGGCGAACACATCGCCGTCCCCGGTCGCGTCGATCACCATCTTGGCCAAAATCGCCTGGCGGCCCGATTTGCTCTCGAACACCGCCCCGCGGACGGTGTTGCCGTCCAGAATGGCATCCACGCCCCAACAGTGCAAAAACGTCTTGATCTTGGCTTCGGCAATCATGTCGACCATGACGTACTTCAACGCTTCGGCGTCGACCGTCGGGTTCACGCCGGGACGGCGGTTGACGATCCCACGATCCAGCTTGTCCAGACGCTGCATCATTTCTTCGCCGATGCCCTGACACACCTGCTTTCCGCCCGTGACGATGTGACCGATGACGATCAATACCAATCCGCCCGTCCACAGGCCGCCGAGATGTCCGTAGCGTTCGACCAGCGTCACGTCCGCACCGGTTCGCTGGGCCGCCAGCGCGGCCGTCACGCCGGCCGTGCCGCCGCCGATCACCAGCACGTCCGTCTGATGCAACACCGGCAACTCGCGCTGCGGCTGGATGATGCGGCCGTCGACTAACTTGGGACATGTGGCGGCGGACTGAATCGCGTTGGGATCGATGACGCTGCCCTGGAAGCCCGACTCGCGCGGCAACTCGGCCGCCCCGGCCTGCGAGGGCGGGACCAGTCCTCCCAGTCCCGCCGCGGCTCCGGTAACTCCCAACAGCCGCATCCACTCTCGACGAGAAATCGGTTCGTACATCGGCGACAATCCTCCAGTTTACGTTCAAGACGGTTTTTGTTTGTTCGCCCGCAGGTCCGAATATAGCCGAGGCCGCGACGTGGATCAATCGCGAGCAAGCGATTGACGGCTCTTGTTTCGCGTCAGCGGTCGGTCTGTTCACCTCGCCATCAGAGAGGCAGGTACAACACAATGTCCGTCCACTCGTTCGGGTCCGTGTTCATTTCAAGCAGCAGCAGTTCCTCGATCGCTTGACGGATCCTCATGGTTCTTGGCACGACGAACAGACCGGGCATTGGCTCTTTCGAGTTGACTCGCTCTGCGGCAAAACTGGGCATCGTGGCTCGGTCATGGGTAACAACAATCCGACCTTGACGGGCTGCCCACGCCAACACTTCAGGATCAGGCGCGCCTAACAATCCCGCGTCCTGAACTCGTACTAAGTCAATCATCGGTTGGCTGCGCATCATGCCGCGGACAATGTGCCCGTGGAAATCTTCGTCGATCAGCAAGCGCAACATCGTTTAGCTCTGAGATTGACATCGCGATCGCAAACGCAGACGGATCGCGGCCAGGTCGGGCTGCTGAGCTTCGACCCGTTGTTGGACTTCGCGCGCCAGTTGCTCGCGTTGTGCAAGGTAACGTTCAACCTCGTCGCGGTGGCGAAGGTAGTAGGCTACGACTCCATACACGTCCGACAGAGACAAGGTCGGATAATGCTGCACGATTGCTTCGGGAGAAGCGCCTTCCTGGAAGTCATGGATCACCGTTTCCAGCGAGAGGCGAGATCGGCCGACGCGCAACACGCCGGACTCGTCTTCGCGGATCGGGGGCGTTTCGACCTGGATCGCAATACTCACTGCGTTTGCTCCGTGGGATTAGCAACTAATTCAATTATGACCGGACTCCAAGGGGGGCGTCAACCCGGGCGTCTGCGTGTCGAGCAAGGCGAACGGCTGCGCAATATCAATCATGTCCTTCGGTAGCAGTTTGCGGCGATCACCAAGTTCTTTTCATTTCCTGCTCCGATTTCACAACAAGGCCCGTCCTTCAGCCAATCGGCCGGCGCGTTCGGCTTCCGCCGCCGCGCCGCTGGTGACGTAGCGGACGGCCGCGGCGGCGACGTACAGCCCCTGCACCATGATGGCCCCAGCCACGAAGGGGGCCCCGCCATTGCCGAACCCGTAGCTGTGCAGGCCCGCGCCCAGCACGAAGTTCACGCCGTACCAAGCCATCATCACCAGCGAGAAACAGAGGACGGCGAGGGCCGCCAAGCCGAAATCGCGGATCCAGCCGGCAAATCGGGCGTGCAGCACGGCCAGATAGGCTAACAGCGCGACCAGCGCCCAGACTTCCTTCGGATCCCAGCCCCAGAAACGGCCCCAGGAATAGTCGGCCCAGACACCGCCCAGGATCGTCCCTGCGGCCAGTAGCAACACGCCCAGCTGAAGTGCGCGGTACGTCAAGTCGGTCAAGCTGCGAATCTCCGGCGGCACGATGTAACCCCGCAGATAATATCCCAGCGTGATGTTGCCGATTCCCATTGCCAAGGCCAAGGCGGCATAGCTGAGCGTGATCGTCAGCACGTGCGTGACCAGCCAGAAATTGCTCCGCAGCACCGGCTGCAGTGGGTGCAAGCCCGCGTCCAGGACGGCCGGACAGTTGTCGGCCAGAATCAACGCGACCGTCGTCAGCGCGGCGGCCGCCGCCAGGATGAATTGGTTCCGATAGATCCATGCAAAGATCAGTCCAAAGACGGCAATCCCCGCCGCGACGTACACCACCGACTCGTACATGTTCGTCACCGGCGCACGGCCGGACAGCGCCAGCCGAATGCCGAAACCGATGAGCATGGCGCTCAATCCGGCGCAAAACGCGACGTAGCCGACAACACGGAAGCGTCGCCACCGCGTTCCGATGCTCAAACTGATGCTCACGAACGCCAATGCGGTCGCGATCCACGCCCAGCGAAACGGGGCGAAGCGGTTGTAGATCACTTCCAGACGGATCTGGGACGCCGGCGGATACGCGCCCAATTGCGGACCCAGTTGACGGACGGCGTCCAGGAAGCCCGCGGACGCCTGGTTGAAGCCCCCGGCGGAACCAGCGAAGTAAGCCGCGCGAGCCGCCAGGAATTGTTGCCGCGTTTGTCGCACCAGACCGGTCGGGTCCGATTTCTCGTCCCATTCGGTCTGCATCAGCACGGCCAACGAGATCCATTGCTGGTCGTCGTCGCCTTGGATCGGCAAGACGGCCAGGCGTTTGCCCTGGCGATGCTCCTGGTACGACCAGAACTTTGCGGCCAGTTCCAGCGCCTTGTCCTCGAACGCCGTCAGGCCCTCTTCCCGTCGGCGGAGCAGGCCCTCGGCCCAATTCACAAACGGACGCTCGACCGTGGCTTCGGGAAGCTTGAGCATGGCTTGGCTGAGAACCAACGGAGCAATGTAGTTCTCGTCCTTCGACAAGCCGATCGCTTGACGCAATGCCAGATGGTCGACCCGCAGCAGCGGCGTTCGGTCCCATTTATCGGGTTGGTGCCGCTGAAAGTAGCTGCCCGCCGTGCGGGAAGGCTCCTTGAGGTGCGGGTGCGCGGACGCGTCCCAGCCTTGCCAGTCGAACAGCATCACCAGATACAGCGTAGGGGCATTGATCCGCTGGCCCGTCTCCGGCTCCGTCGTTTCGGTTCGGTTGGACAAGGTGCGGAAGGTCTCCCAAGCCAAGGTGTCCAGGGGCTTGTAACGTCCGCCGTCCTGAACCGGCAAGCAGCGCCATTGGTCCCAGTCGAACGCTCGATCATCGCCGCACCACGCCGTCGCCGGAACGAGCCCCAGCGCCAATCCCGCCAGGAGCAACATCTTCGGCGAGGATACGGTCGGATTCGACGGTGCCGTGACATCACGGGGCAACTCCGAGGAATCGTCTGCCGGACGCCGGCGGTCATACAGCGCGGGCACGTCCCGAAACATGTACGCCCGCAAATAAAACATCACCAAGATACCCACACAGATCATCGCGCTGCCGATGTATTTCAGGCCGCGCCCCGGGTCGTAGGCCGCGGTCAAAATGGATACCTTCTTGCCGTGCGTAGGGTCCCGAAATCCGGTCTGATACAGCGTAAACCGCCCATGCACCAGCGGCCGGTTGGGGGAAATCTCTCGCGGTTCGTCCAGGCCCGCGGCATCATCCTTCAACTGGACGGTGCTGGAAAACGCGGCGTCGCCCGCGCGTCCCGGATTGAAGCGGCGGGTGACATCCCGCAGTTCGAGCGAGTAACCCAGGGGCTGGGACTCGTATCCCAAGGTCAGGAACACGGGACCCCGGTCCATGAGGATCGTTTGCGCGCTGTACGGGGAATCGCCGCGCTGCAGCCAGACTGTGCGGCGCTGGCCATCGACGCTCACCTCGACCAACGCGGCGGCTTCGGGCTGGTCGGCCTGACCGGGCGCGACCTCGAGCGGCTGAAAGGTAACCTCCTGGCGGGCTCGGGGCAGGTACTGCTGAACCCTCACGCTGAACTGGCCCCCCAGCGCGATCCGGTCGCCCTGTTGAACTTCGCGCGGCGGGCCGTACGCCCCTTGCGCCTCGGCCCGGTACATGAGTCTGCCGTCCGGCGCTTGCGCGAACACCACACCGGGAACTGGCTTGAGGCCCGCATGGTGATACCAGAACCGGACGGGACAGGTTTCCCCTTGCACCGCGTCCAGATTCAGCAGCGGACGGCGGGCGAACGCCAGCTGGCGCATCGGCTGTTCGCGGCCCGGCAGATATACTTTCAGTTCCAGGACCGGGTTCCGCGGATTGGCGCTGACGGACACAAATTCGCCTTTGGGCGTCGGTTTGGCATCGGGAAGATAGGCCGTGATCTCCACGGCAACCCCTTCGTCGCCCAGCTCGATCCGCCGCTCGAGGTTCCCGTCGACTTCGATCCGCTGCATGCGATCCTGGTAATGCACGGACAGGACGCCGGATTTGCCTAACGCCGCGGGAGGATGCAGGAAGTCTTCCGTCATCGAGGCGACGGGCAGCGGCAGCAACTCGTGTCGCGTGGGGCCCACGATCGCTTCGCCGCCAAACATGTTCGCCGACAGCCAGTCCTCCGCGATCGCATTGCCGCCGGGCCCCGACAACTGTAACTGCAATGCCGGCCCGTCAAAGTCGCGGTCGTCGGCGATCCAATCCGTCTGGTGGCGGGCATGGCGATAGAACCGCAGGATCTTCAGGCCCATCCCGTCGCTGCTGCCGAAATCCAGCGACCGCTGTTCCGGCCAGTCGGCGGGACCGGGACTAAATAGAAAGTCTGTTGCGCCGCGCCGCCCGCCGAAATGCCAAGCCACATTGACCACACTCCGGGCGGTCACCTGGAACTGGGCGGTCCGCTGGCCTTGTTGCAGCACGATCTGACCCTCGAGTCCTCCCATGAGCGTCTGAATCGCACCGGCCAACAGAACCAGGATTCCGGCATGCGTGAGCACGAATCCCAGTTGATGCTTTTTCCAGGGAAAGCGGATCAGGGTGGCAGCCAAGATGTTTGCGCCCAGCAGCGCCAGCAGGGAGATAAACCAGGGATTGGCGTAGACGTACCAAGCGGCGGATTCCCGGCCGTTTCTCGCCTCCAGCAGAGTGGCCCAGGCGAGCACGGCGGCCAGCAGCACCAGCAGCACCACCGCCAGTCTCAAGGACGCCAGTCCGTGCAGAACGACGGCACAGAACACCGGCTGGCGGGGACAAGTTAATTCGGGGGGGCGACTCAAAATCGTACCTCGCACATGGTTCACCGCGGGGACGGCAGTCTATCGAATTAGCAGTAGCTCGGCAAGATCGTCGGGCTTCGCGCCGTGCCGTAGACGGCGCACCTGGTCAGAATGGCCCCTCCACTACTTGCTTCCTCTGCGGCCAGCGGTCACAATCTTCCGCAGAGACGTCGCTGGAGCGTCTCGGACGAACATCTGATTTTCCTTGGGAGCTTGTTCCATGCGTCTGATTCTGCTGGATTGTCCGACCCCTGCGCGGCAGAACTTCTACCCGCTGGCACTCAGCCGGCCGATCTGGGAACTGCGTTGCGGCATGACGACCCTCGGCGAAAAGCTGGTCGCCAAGCTGGGAGCCCGCGATGTGGCTGGATTCGTGCCAGAATACATGGCGGACGTGACCCGCGAAACAGCGGCTTGGCCAATCAATCAGGTTTCCAGCCTCCAAGGCGACGACTTGCTGTTGGTAAACGCGCGCGTCAAAGCGGATGCCTTCGACGTATCGTCGGTGGGATCGAGCCAAGCGGCGTTCGACGCGGACGGCAACTGCTTGTTTGCGAGGATCGCGCGGGAGGACGCGGAGAAGTTGAACGCCGAGTCGCTGGAGACCTTTCTGGCCGGCGCCCGTCAAGCGTTGCCGACCGCGGCCGGCGAAGTCGCCTTGTGGAATTACACGTGGGATCTGATCTTGGCGAACCCCGCGCAACTGGTGAAGGATTTTGCGGCGGCGGGACGCAGCGGGATCGAAGGAATCGTGGAGGAACCGAAGGCCCTTCGAGGCAATCCCAAGGACGTCTTCATCGCCGCCGGCGCTCGGCTGCATCCGATGGTCGTGATCGATGCGGAACACGGGCCGGTATACATCGACGCAGGTGCCGAAATCCATCCCTTTACGCGGATCGAAGGACCTTGCTATATCGGTCCCAAGAGCATCCTGCTGGGTGCCAAGTGCCGCGAGGGAAATTCGATCGGACCGATGTGCCGCCTCGGCGGCGAGATCGAAGAGTCGATCATCCAAGGCTACTCGAACAAGTATCACGACGGTTTCCTCGGGCACGCTTACGTCGGGGAATGGGTCAACTTGGGGGCCCTGACGACCAACAGCGACCTGAAAAACGATTACACGACGGTCGAGGTGTCGTTGGATGGCAAGAAGTCGATCGACACCGGCTCGACCAAAGTCGGAGCGTTGATCGGCGATCATGTCAAGACGTCGATCGGCACGCTGCTGAATACGGGCGCCTGCGTCGGAGCGATGGCGTTGATCGCGGCGACCGGCAAGCCGCTGCCGAAGTTCATTCCATCCTTCGCCTGGTTTCTGGAAGGCGTCGTGACCAAGGGCTTTGGCAAGCGGAAACTGTACGAAACCGCCCAGACGGCCATGGGGCGGCGGAACCGCGCCTGGACGCCCGCTCAACAGGCCATGTGGGACGAGGTCTTTCGCTTGACCGAGGGGCCGCGCATGGAAGCGGTCAGGAAAGGCCGCCGCGCACTGCGCCAGCAAACGGGCTGATGCTTTCGTGCGCCGGCGTCACAGAGATTGCAGGGCAGGCCGGGTACGAGGCCTGCCGCACCCTTGGTGTAGTAAAGATGCGGGTGGGTCTCGTACCTCGACTCACTCTACTTTGGATTGCGGGCATCGACCCGCATGAGGAGAACCAATCATGGCAAATGTTCTGGATCGCGTTATTCAAGTCACGGCACGCGTGCTGCAACTGGACCCGGCCGACATCAAGCCGGAGCATAACTTTACGGCCGACCTGGGCGCCGAAAGCGTCCAGTCGATCGAACTGGTGGCCATGTTCGAAGAGGAATTCGGCATCGAGATGGACGAGGACGCGGCGCTGTCCGTGCAGAGCGTCGGCACCGCCGCCGAGTTCATTGAAGGCGTCTGCAAAGAGCAAGGCGTCGCTGTCTAGTCCGTTCGTTTCCGTTCTACCGGCCCGCCCGTTCGAATCCGAACGCGGCGCCGGGCCCTCCATCATCATTCTCTTGCAAGGAACCTCAATTATGCCCGCTGCGACCGCGCGAAAAGAGCATATGTTCGTCGATTCGACGTCCCCGAATCTGCTGGAAGAAACGTTTGATTACGATCTGCCCCCCAAGATTCGTTTCGACGGCCCGCTGCTGGAAAAGATCGACGGCCAAATCGTCGAATTCGATCCGGCCTCGGTCCGCACCCGTGACATCGTGATTACGGATACCACGTTCCGCGACGGCCAACAGGCGCGTCCCCCGTACAGTATCGAGCAGATGGTTCATTTGTACGACTTGCTGGCTCAGCTGGGCGGTCCTCGCGGAGTCATCCGGCAGACCGAATTCTTCCTGTACACCAAGAACGATCGCGAGACGCTCGATCGCTGTCGAGCGCTGGGTCACAAGTACCCGGAATGTACCGGCTGGATCCGCGCGGTGAAAGGCGATTTTCGCCTGGTCAAGGAAGCCGGCTTGCAAGAGACGGGCATGCTGACCAGCAGTTCGGACTATCACATCTTCAACAAACTGAAGTTCAAGAGCCGCCGGGAGTGCATGGACTCGTATTGCGAAGTCGTCGATGCGGCGTTCGAGGCCGGGATTCGGCCGCGATGCCACCTGGAGGATGCCACCCGCGCCGATTGGGACGGCTTCGTGCTGCCGTTTGTGGACCGCTTGATGCGGATGAGCGAGCAAGTGCCCGAGGACAAGGCCGTCAAGATCCGGATCTGCGACACGATGGGCTTCGGCCTGCACTATCCGGGCGTGGAATTGCCGCGGAGCGTGCCGAAGATGATCTACAAGCTGAATCGCGAGTGCGGCGTGCCCAGCGACCGCCTGGAATGGCACGGACACAACGATTTTCACCGCGTCCATGCCAACGGAGCCACCGCTTGGCTGTACGGCTGCGACGCGCTGAACGGAACGCTGTTCGGCTTTGGCGAACGCACCGGCAACCCGCCGCTGGAAGGCGCCATTATCGAATACATCTCGCTGAAGCACGACCTGTGCGGCATCCGCACCGAGATGATCACCGAGATCGCCAACTATATGCAGTCGATCGACTTCCCGATTCCCGTCAACTATCCGTTTGTGGGCAAGCAGTTCAATACCACCAGCGCCGGGATCCACGCCGGCGGACTGCGCCAAGATGAACGGATCTACAACATCTTCGACACGACCAAGCTGCTGAACCGTCCGCCCCGCGTTTCGTTGACCGACAAGACCGGCTCCGACGGCGTGGTGCTGTGGATCAACGAGTTCTTCGGGCTCAAGGGCGACGAGCGGATCAACAAGATCAAGTGCCACAAAGTCGCCCGCTGGGTCATGGACCAGTACGAAGTCCACGGCCGCATCACGTCGATTAGCGACGAAGAGCTAGAGGTCCAAGTTCGGGAGTTGATGCCGGATTACTGGGCGAAACACAAAGCGGGTGCGCCGGCCTGA
>Ga0351873_10032_pt1 | contig 40526 bp, 30 predicted proteins | sample TotcelFGM3001N11_FD_206764 | JGI IMG/M metagenome (GOLD analysis project Ga0351873, IMG submission 206764) | Enriched cells from coal bed in the Powder River Basin, Montana, United States - Total cells FGM rep2 HSBNCT.FGM.300.1.N11 ... | reverse complement strand
CTCGCTTTTGGCCTCTCCATTGTTCTGGTCGTTCTGGGATTTTTCCTCTCCACATTCGCTTTCATTCCTGGCCATTCGGGTGCCACAGGCAGTGAAGATCTCCAACGGTGGGTGCCCTGGCTTTTTCTCCCTCCAACTATGTTGTGCCTTTATGGTTTTGCCCTGTTTGTATCGGGAAAAGCTTACGGATTTCAACCCTTGAGTGTTGGAGGCATAATCTGTTGGCTGGGGGCACTCGTTCTCCTCATAACCGTTCATCACGAATATGCTCAGGAGATTCAGCAACTGATCCTGTGTATCGGCGCAATTTCAGGATATATCATCCCAGGGCATCTCCTGAACCAAAAAGAGACCACACATGTTTAAAGCGCTGGATCCCTTGCTGCACTCACAGCTTCGCCTAGCCATCATGTCAATCCTGGTCTCCACGAGTGAGGCCGACTTTGTTTATCTCCGGGATACCACCGAAGCCACGGCAGGTAACCTTAGTGTGCAAATTGAAAAACTGAGGGAAGCAGGATATATTTCCGTAAAGAAAACATTCAAGGGCAGAATGCCGAGGACAACATGCAGCATTACACCTGAAGGTGTTGCTGCTTTTGAGATCTACGTTGAGGCACTGAAAAGCTACCTGCCACAATGATAACGATCGACTTAGTTTAGCATACAAATATATTTAAAAACTCAATTGGTTCGTGAACCTGCCCCAACCGTTAAAAACCGTTAAAAATGGAGTGGAGTGTATTCAATTCCGGTAAAATAGCCGAAATTTGCGAGGAAGACATCAGAAATGACCAATCCGATCTTGCGAACCATCCTTCTATCACTTCTTTATCTGGCATCCGGCATCTGGCCATCCGGCACCCTGTATGCCCAGGATACAACGAAGATTGTACTTGAACAAGCAGACACCTGGGAGTTCAACAAGGCAATCGGTCCCGATATCCAGCGTATTATCGGGAATGTAATTCTCCGGCATGATACAGGATACCTTTACTGCGACAGCGCCTACCTGAACGATATGACAAATACAGTGAAAGCATACGGAAACGTGCATATCAAAGCTTCTGACACACTCAACCTCTATGGAGATTCGCTGCAGTACAACGGAAATACGAAGATTGCCAACGTGTGGGGAAACGTCAGATTAATTGACAATCAAACGATTCTAACTACAGATAGCCTCGATTTCGATCGAAAAACCCAGATTGCCTGGTATGACAATTGGGGAAAGATCGTGAGCGATGACAACTGTTTGGTAAGCCGGTACGGCTATTATTACACCAGTATCAAGGAATTCTTTTTCAAGGATGAGGTAATACTCATCAATCCCGATTTTTACATGAGGTCGGATACCCTGATGTACAATACCGTGACTGAGATCGCCTATTTTTACGGACCATCTTCGGTTGTGACAACCGATAAGGTTGATTCCATTTATTGCACAAACGGATGGTATGATACCCAAAAAGATATTTCCCGTTTGCTGCATGGTGGTGAGATCTATCATGAGGCACAACTGCTCACCGGAGATACGATTTATTATGACCGGGTGAATGGATACGGGCAGGTTTTCAACAACGCCCTGTTGCTTGACACAATCCAGGATATCGCCCTTACAGGAAATTACGGAGAGTTGATCCGTAAGCGGGGTATTGGCTATATGACCGACCATGCCACCGCGATGATGATCGACAACAATGACACACTATTCATGCATGGCGACACCATCAAGGCTTATTTCGATCCGGATGATGACCAGCAACAGATCAAGGCAATGTTTGCCTATTACAAAGTCAAGTTTTTCAGGAAAGATCTGCAGGGAGCCTGTGATTCACTTGCCTTTCACAGTTCCGACTCAACCCTTTATATGTATAATGGTCCTGTAATCTGGACCGGAGAAAATCAACTGACAGCTGATACGATTACCATGACAATCAGGAACGGGGAGCTGGATACCATGGTGATGTACAGGTCGGCCTTTATTATTTCAGAGGATGATACCTCGAAATTCAACCAGATCAAGGGAAAGGATATGATTGCCTACTTCGCAAAAAATGAACTCTATAAGATCAAGGTTCTGGGTAATTCTGAGACAGTATATTTTGCCAGGGAAGAGGACAGGACTTTGATCGGGATCAACAAACTTTTTGCAAGCGATATGCTGATCTTTGTTGAAGACAATGACATTAAGACTATCACATACATCGATAAACCAGAGGGATCTCTTTATCCCGAAAATGAGATCTCTCCCTACGACCTGGTGCTAAAAGGGTTCAACTGGATGGGGGATGAGCGACCGAAGACAAAGGAGGAGATATACCCCTAAATCCTAAAGGAAACTTAGGGATCTCAGAACACTGATATGTTTATGTACTTCTTTGGATTTGCCTTAATGTCTTCAAGGAGGAGATTGAGATCACGGGCAGCTTTATCCATCTCGTAATAGAGAGATGAATCATTCACCAGAAGTCCGATGGTCCCCTCCCCACTCTTGATTTTGCCAATCACCTCGTTCAAATTCCGAACAGCTTGATCAACCTGGGAAAAGGTTGCAGGGATATTGAGTTTGGCGAGCGAATCACTCACATCCGAAAAGTTTTCAAGGATATTCGTGATCTTGTCGTTGTTATTCTCAAGGTTTTTACTGATCGACTCCATGTTGGTGATAATTCTGGCAATATTGTAGCGTTGCTGAGTCACAAGCGTATCGGCATTATATGTCATATGAGCAATATTCGCAATTGCCTCCTTGATATGCTCAATTGCTTCGATAAGACTTGCCTGTGTGTTCTTATTAAGCACCTGTTGCAAGATAGTAGCCAGCGTGTCGATGGAACTGATCAGGTTCTCCGCCTTGTGTTTTATTGGCGCGAGCTGTTGGTTGACCTCCTCGCCCAAGGTGGCTTCAGTTCGTGCCATCAGGGTGTCTCCATCCTGAATCAACTCGGAAGAGTTTCCCGGAAGTATCTCAATCTCTTTTGACCCCATCAGATCAGCGCTGTAGATACTGGCAACCGAGTTCCTGGGGATAGGATAGGTGGTGTTGCTGAGATACAATTCAACGATAATTTTTTGGGGATCCTCCTGAGAAAAATAGAGAGTTTTTACCTGGCCTACTTTCATTCCCTGAATTGTAACTGGGTTGCCAGCTACTAATCCGTTAACCCGGTTATATACGGCGTAAACAATCCGCTTTTTTTTAAGGATCTCAATGCCCTGGAGGTACATGATTCCCCAGATCATTACAGTGAGAGCGATGATAAAGACCACCCCCACCTTTATCTCCTTTCGCATTTTATATTTTTTTGGAGCCATCTGATGGTGTTGTATAGAATCCGTTCAAATTTACGAAAATAAATTTATGCCGGCCCGAAACCCTGAAAACATGACAAAACGCTAGAGTCCCAAAATACTTTTTGCCTGATCAAGAGAGATTCGCTCTCCGTTGAGGAATGCAACGATAAAGGCATCTGTAAACCCTGTCGCCTGCATTCTTTTCTGCAGTGTTGTGGCTTTCCCAAGATCAGTCTCCTCTCCGAAGGTGTATTTATACATTCCATTATGCTTATACATCTGTATCCCTTGAACGTCCCTGAATCGCGGGGAAGAAAGACTGATCTGGTCGGGAGAGGCAGCAATCTGAATCTTAAATACAAGGTCACTCGTTGATGCGGTAACAGAGGTGTTCGTTCCATTTGTAATGTGCACCGCAGATCCTCTATTCTGCTGGTCAACCTCGTTTTTATACGTCCTGAAAGCTCTAAAAATCGCCGAAGCAATATAATCCTGTCCATTCTCAGAGATTAGAAAATTCTCCTCATCTATGTTACTGAGGTATCCCACTTCGACTAAAACACTTGGCATAGTGGTTTTATAGAGGACAAGAAAGCCTGCTTGCCTCACACCACGATCGTTCAAACCCACACGCTCTTTCATTTGGTTCTGAATCTCGGATGCAAAACGGGAACTTGATTCCAGGTTTGAATTCTGATAGAGACTGAAGGTGATATAGGATTCATCAGAGTTGGGATCAAACCCTTCATATTTTGATGAATAGTCTGTTTCAAGTAAGATTGATGCGTTTTCAAGTTTGGCGATCTCCAGGTTAGCCTGGGATCGGTGCAAACCCATGATATAAGTCTCAGCTCCACGCAATGTTTTGACATTATTTGCATTTGCATGAATTGAAATAAACAGGTCTGCCTGATTCCTGTTTGCAATGGCAGCCCGTTCATGCAACTCAATGAACCTGTCGCGATCGCGGGTATAGATCACCTCAACATCCCGGAAATTACGCTGAATAAGAGTTCCAACTTTCAGTGCCACGGAAAGAGCCACGTATTTCTCCTGGGTTCTGCGACCAACTGTTCCGGGATCTTTGCCACCATGTCCGGCATCAATAACTACCTTATTGAGAGTAACAGGTCCCTGTCCGTATGATGTTGATGCAACAAACACAATACATCCAATCATCCATGCAGCTCTTCTCCATTGTTTGTTAAAGTATCTTAAAAAGAGTGGGTCAACCATAATTTTCTTTAGCTTTGAAGCCCGTGAAACAAAGAGATTCCAGAGACTTTAGTTCCGTGGAGTTGGTCAAACAAAGATAGAATTTAATCAACAATCTTGCCACAGAAGTTGTTAACGATTTTTCTTATTCTTTTCCTGCTTTTTCATAATTTTTTGCAGGGACAGGATACCATCCCGCCTTTGGTTCCGGACACACTCCCTTCGGTTGCACCAGACTCCATCCTGCTTAAAATTGATTCAATCCTTCTCGCCGGGGATACAACAACCATGGAATCAGACACTCTGGCAAATGATACTGTTGTAAAACTTCCCAAGAAAAGCTCGTTGGAAGCAAAAGTTGACTATAAAGCGGAAGATTCGCTCCGGTTTGACATTAAAAATCAGCGGATGTTTCTATTCAACGAAGGCGAAATCACTTATACCGATATCAACCTCAAAGCCAATTATATTGAGATTGATTTCCCAAACAACATGATCTATGCACATGGTTCACGGGATTCCCTTGACAATGAAATAGGGGTTCCTGAATTTACCCAGGGCGAGATGAAGTTCAAATCCAAGATCATGAATTACAATTATAAAACTAAAAAGGGATATATCCGGAGGGTTTTTACACAACAGGATGAAGGATACCTGCATGGCCAGGTGGTAAAGAAGATGGCCGACGATGTAACATATATTAAAACCGGATCCTATACTACATGCAGCAACGAAGAGCATCCGCATTTTGAATTCCGGTTCAATAAAGCAAAGGTTATTCCCAACAGCAAGATCATAACAGGCTCGGCATACCTGGCAATTGCTGAGGTTCCAACACCTCTGTTCATCCCTTTTGGCTATTTCCCAAACCGCACCGGTCAACGATCAGGGATAATTCTGCCTAGCTACGGGGAGTCGGCAAACCGTGGATTCTTCCTTGAGAATGGCGGATACTACTGGGCCATAAATGAATATATGGATCTTAAAGTACTGGGCGACATATACTCGCGCGGGAGCTGGGCCATCAAACCAATGTTCAACTATGTGAAACGATACAAATACAATGGGATCCTGCGCCTTGGATATGCCATCAACAAGATTGGGTTCCAGGGTTCACCCGATTACCAGAAACAGGAAGATTTTGAATTCCGGTGGGTGCACACACAGGACAGTAAAGCACGGCCAAACAGTAGTTTCTCAGCCAACGTTAATATCGTCAGCAATACCTTCAACAAATACAATCCCTCTTCAAGTACTGAAGCCTATTTGTCAAACACCTTTCAGTCCAGCATCAACTATTCCACAAGTTTCGGCGGGAAGTATTACCTCAACCTGAACTTTAACCATAGCCAGAACACAATAACCAAAGAGATCAATTTTGCTTTTCCGCAAATCTCCTTTTCCATAAACCAGTTTTATCCTTTCCGGACGAAAAACAGGGCAGGGAAGCTAAAATGGTATGAGCAGATCGGCTTGAAGTATAACCTCGATATTGAAAACAGGTACAACACTTACGACTCTGCTCTTTTTAAGCAGGAATGGTATAAGGATATGCAAAACGGCATCCGGCACAACATTCCGATCTCAGGAACCTGGAGAATCTTTAAATTCGTCAATTTTACGAACAGCCTGAACATCCGTGACAGGATGTATTTCAATTATATCAAGAAATCCTATATCGATTCGATCGTAACTCCAGACACTACCTATGCCGGACATTATCAGACCGATACGATTTACGGGTTCAAGAATGCCTTCGACTTCAATTTCTCCTCATCCATCAATACACGGCTGTATGGGATGTACCAATTTAAAGGAGGACCGATTAAAGCAATCAGGCATGTATTAACTCCGGCAGTTACTTTCAGTTATACGCCGAATTTCGGAGCTCCTGGATGGGGATATTACAAGGAGGTTGAGAACGACACGAATGCAAAACCAACCAAGTACTCTATTTTTCAGGGAAGCCTGTATGGGGGTCCGCCTGCTAACAAAGCGGGACTTCTAACCTTTAGCCTCAGCAATAACCTCGAAATGAAGATCCGGAACAGAAAGGATACAGTAACCGGAACAAAAAAGATCGTGCTCATTGACAATTTCGTGATTTCCGCTTCTTATGATATTGCAAAAGACTCCCTGAACTGGTCTCCTATCAGCTTGTCGGGGAGGACCTCCATCTTCAAAGGCCTGAACATTCAATACTCAAGTCGGTGGGATCCCTATGCGCTCGACTCATTGGGCAGGAGAACCAACGCTTCGGAGTGGAAAGTGAACCACAGGTTGCTAAGGCTTGATAATACTACCTGGGATATTGGTTTCAGCTACAGCCTGTCATCAGATAAAGTGGGGAAGAAAAAAGAGTCAGAAAAAGGAACGGAACAGGAACGTACCGACATTGAAAAATACTACGACTATTATGTTGATTTCGACATCCCATGGAGTTTCAGTTTTAACTACAACTTCCGTTATACGGCAGCATGGAATAATGCACAGCAGAAACGGGTGCCAACCATCATTCAAACACTGAACTTTAACGGGCAACTTAACATCACCCCAAAATGGAAGATTACACTAACGACCGGATGGGATTTTACAAGTAATGAACTGGCATATACTTCAATAAATATTTACCGTGACCTCCACTGCTGGGAGATGTCGTTCGGATGGGTTCCAAAAGGAGCACAACAACAATGGAACTTCTCGATCAACGTCAAGGCAAGTGTCCTTCAGGACATGAAACTGAATAAGAAGAAAGACTTCAGAGACTACCAATAGAATTACGAATTATGAATTATGAATTATCCATACAAACGTCGTTCATACCAACCGTGAATGATAATAATGGATATTCCATTTGACAATTAAAAACAAAATTATTATCAAATGAAACGAATCATTGAAACGGATAAAGCGCCTCAGGCGATAGGACCATACAGCCAGGCAACAGAGATAAACAGTACACTCTTTATCTCCGGCCAGATTGCCATTGAACCAACTTCAGGTCAGCTGATCAATGGGGACATCAAAGCCCAGGCCAATCTGGTGTTAAAAAATATCGGAACCATCCTGGAGGCCGCCGGGTACACATACGATGACGTAGTAAAATCGACCGTACTCCTCACCACGATGGACCACTTTGCAGATATGAATGAGGTTTACAACAGGTACTATGCTGTAAACCGGCCTGCTCGGGCTGCCTTCGCGGCTTTGGGACTTCCAAAGGGTGCCCTGATTGAGATTGATACGATTGCGGTTAAAGAAACTAAAAACCCTTAACGAAATCGGCATCTAGTCCGACCATAGGACAAATACCGCCCAGATGGTTGGGAAGGTTGTTTCGGGATCAGAAATCATCTTGAGCTTTGCCTCGCGGAGTGCACTTGAATAACTATTTCCGTCAAGCACTTTCCTGTAAAATGAGGACATAAAAATCTTCGTATGTTTATCGGAGACATCCCATAATGAAAACAACATGTTGCGAACACCGGCATGAAAGAAATTGTTCGGGAAGCCGATCATTTTATACCAGCTATTTCCCGGATCTGCTCCTATTGAACAGGAACTCATAACCACAAGATCGCTCTCCATCCTAAAGGACTGAAGTGCTCCCAGTTCAATTCGGTTTGTGGTATTGCTGATAGCTGGAGACGGCGCCGGTTCACCTGACATCATCCAGCCCGAGAATTCATAATGATCAGGATCCTTGTAGCCATGTGTAGCCAGATGAAAAATGCGTGATTGCCCCCCCAATGCCAGTAAAGAATCCAGGTGCAACCCTTTACCAGCAAAGGACCTGACCCTCTTCCTCTTCGAAATGAATAAGTTGCCGATCTCGTCCACTTCACGGATCGCAAAAGGTAGTGCATTTGCTCCGGAACCAAAGAATTCCGGTGCACAGAAAACAAAATCATAGGAATATTCCCGTTCAGCAGATGAATCTGCAAATCTCATCTGCCTCTCTACCCACGCTGATATCGAAGTAAAACATGTAGTTTCGTATTGACTAATCAGAAAATTGCCCCAAGATCCAGATGAGATATGTTGATCAACGACCAATGCATCAAAAGGGAGCTCCCTGAGTTGCCGGTCAGGGATTATCTGCAATAAAAACTTGGACTTAAGATGTTCTTCAACCGGCCTCATCAGGTAATTGTACAGATGGGTGCTGGATTGGAGAAATGCAGGCGGGTCCAGCCCTTTCATCGCTTTAGTGCAAGCTTGTACCTCACTGGCGATATTGGATCCTGATAGCTGTTTCAGGATTATAGTAGTATCGGTCGAGAATAATATCGTATATAAGGTTGTATCAACGATGAGATATTTTATCAGAACTTCATTCTGGTTTAACAGTGAAGGTATCTTTGAAAGATCAAAACTGGGTTCACAATTGCGACAGGTTAGCCCGGTGGCTGAGGTATATTCAATTTGGTTCAATCGAGCCTGATCAAAGGAGTAGAGTTTTTCAAGCAGTCTTATTCCCTCCCCATCCGGTTCCTGCCTGAGCAACGTTTCATCCGTGCACTCAAGTATTCGTTTCTTATGGAGTAGAAAAAGCTGTTGTTTCAGGCCAAAAAGGTTCGGTTGGAGTGTATCGGACAAGTTTCGTCCGGAAATTTCACCAACATACTGGCAACTTGCTTCGAAGCATGCCAATCTTTCAACAATCCATACAAACTCATTCGTTAACCAGCATGATTTGTCATTGAGTTGCATGAGTAACTCGAGAGCAATTCCGGTAAGGGAACGTTGAAGGTCAGGTTGCATTGATATCAGCTCTTTTAACCTGGGATTATTTATGAGCACTTCTCCGAGTTGCAGTGCTATCAGCGTTTGCTCATATAGACGGTGTAGGATGCTGGTATCTTTGCCCCTTCTGTTAAACATGCACCATTGTGTCTGAATCTTTTCACATAAAATACTGTATCTCAGCACATCAACTGTTTTCAATTGCATGGACAAAGTTTCGGGTTTTTCCGGGACGAGATACTCAAGGTCAAGCTGATCCAATGCACTGTCCAATACTTCCAGGGCTTCTTCATAATCTCCGGCAACCCGCAGCAGAAATCCTTTCTGCAATTGAATTGCACCAATCAGGAACTGGTCAGCTCGCTGGGTCCTTCTGTTCCAGTCAGTTGCCTGATCAAGGATCAACCTGGCTGAGTCAGGTTTCCCAATAGCCTGGAGGCTCCAGGCAAGATTTTTCAGTATCCATATCTCCTCCTCCGAAACCATACTGGTCAGATTACTGTCAATGAGTGCTTTGGTGAAGGTTGTAATGGCTTCCCGATAGGATCCCAGGGCAAATAGCACGTTCCCGGTTCCCAGGGCAAGTCGCAGATTCCAACGATAAGAATGCCGAAGATTGCATTTCGCAGCGAGATCAAACCACCATTTTGCCTTCTCGGGAAGAGCTCTCTCAAGCCATGTAAACCCAAGGTTAAGACAAATTTCTGCCCTCATGGAGTAGGCAGATGGCTCTCTGTTGATTAATTGCAGCGCATAATCAAAATGAATCGCCGCTTTCTGATAGTCTGCCAGAAGGAAGTAGAGTGCGCCCAGATTTTGATATATCGATGCCTGCTGAATTTCATAGGGTGCAAACCGGAGAGCTGTTCTGAAAGCCTCAAGTGCAGGGGTCCATTCCCTGCAGATCAGGTAATCGGTTCCCCGATTGAACCAATCGTTCGATAAAACCGCAGAATCAGCTGTTCGAGCAGTCTGTGAATTCCCTGTATGAAAGCTCCAGAGCCATATCAGGAGAAGGCCGATTATTCTAATAGGAAACCTGTCCGGACTCATCTCTGATAATTATTTTTCCGACATTCACAAGATCATCCTGAAGGATGAATTTCCAGTAATAGAGTCCATCTGTCCATGAAGTTGTTGGGACCGTCAGTGGATTGTGTGAAACACTGTCAAGTGATACAACACATTCCCCGCGGTCGTTCATAACAAAGAAGGCAAGACGGCCCTCCATATCCTCTTCCCATCGAAACCGAAGAGTATCACCTGGTAGGATTGTGATTTGACTCGCAGGGGCTAAAAGAACGAAATTTCCTGACCGGCCTGCAAACCCAATCATTCCCTCCATGTACTCAAGTGGTTGGAAATTGGCTGCCAGAAGATCACGGCTCAGGTTATCTCTTCTGAATGGGACAACTGGAAATCCGAGTGCATTTCGCGGAAAGACCGACTCTTTGTTTTCAGCATTGGACTTTTGATTCTCATAAGTTCTGGCAACACTATTTTTTAACATCAGGTGTTTACCCAATGGATTTTGGTACAGCCAAAAACCACCAAATACGACAAGGGCAAGAAGAAGTGCAGCAATAAGCATACAATTCAGCCCAAAACGTTCTCTTCTGCCACCTCTTACCTTATCAAGAATCTTAAGGAACTCAATCAGATCCCTGTCCTGTAAAAACTCAGTAAGTTGCTTGTCCAATTCAGGATCTGAACGAATTTCATCCATCTCGTCTTTGTTCAAATCTCCTTCATGATATCGGGAGATCCATTCGTAGTTATTTTCGTTGTCATTCATGGCAGATACAATTAGGATATTCAGGATCTTTTTTGACACGTTTTATCAACAATTTTTTGCACAAGTACTTTCTTACTTTCACGTGATTCTCATTAGAGAATCCAAGTTTCTTTGCCACCTCTTTGAAAGGGACCTTATCGAAGTGCATCAGCAATATATTCTGGCAGTCTTCCGGAAGCCTCTTGAAGTGCCTCCAGAATACCCGGTGTCGGGTAAGTTTCACTTCACGCGTGAGACTATCCTTTACGTTGTACTTCTCCTCATGCTCATTTACAAGAAGATCGGGCTGAAACACCAGTCTGTGTTTACGCTCCAGTCGCTGCAGCCAAAGATTCCTGCAAATCGAGTAGAAATAGCTTCGCAGCGTGCAATTAAGCACCAGTTCACGCTCGCGACATCGTATATAAAGTGCCACCATGCCGTCCTGAAAGATGTCTTCCGCATCCTGGAGGGTGCCTGAATTTTTCTCAATCAGAGCGAGGATCAGCGGGAAATAATCCTTATACATAAAAAAGATCACAGCCCGTTTCTTTTTTATGATCCCGTCGATGAGTTTTGAATCTGAAAAGGGTCCCATAAAATTTGTCTTCAGACATTAATCGGGTTTACCCCCAAAAGGTTATATGTTGTTGATAAAAAAAATGAAAAAAAGCGTGTAGGGGCAACCTGGCAGGTCGCCCCTACACGTAATAAAGACAAATCGAAAGGGAAAAAAGTTGGGTGGGGTTGTTAAAATTTTGGTGTCATTCCCAAATTCCAGAACATGAATGACCAGACGTCGCCATACTCTTCAATCACCTTGGAAGTGGGTTTACCGCCACCGTGGCCGGCTTTTGTCTCAATGCGGACCAGCACCGGGTTCGGGCCGGCATCAGCGGCCTGCAACCTGGCAATAAATTTAAAGGAGTGTGCCGGTACAACCCTGTCGTCGTGATCGGCCGTTGTCACCAGGGTGGCTGGATAACTTACACCATCCTTGATATTGTGAATCGGGGAGTACTTAATGAGGTAATTGAATCCCTCTTCTGTTTCACTGGTGCCGTAATCGGTAGCCCACGCCCAGCCAATGGTAAACTTATGGTAGCGTAGCATATCCATCACGCCAACAGCAGGTAACGCTACCTTAAACAGTTCGGGACGTTGTATCATGCATGCCCCAACCAGTAAACCTCCATTAGAACCGCCCATGATAGCCAGTTTTTCGGGAGAGGTGTACTTCTCCTCAATCAAGTATTCAGCCGCTGCAATGAAATCGTCAAACACATTCTGTTTCCGCTCCAGGGTCCCAGCTTTGTGCCACTCTTCCCCATATTCACCGCCACCACGCAGGTTGGGAACCGCATATATACCACCCTGTTCAATGAATGCCAGCCTTGTGACGCTGAATCCAGGCGTCATGCTGATGTTGAAACCGCCGTAGCCGTATAACAGGGTTGGATTGTTACCATCCAGCTTCAGCCCTTTCTGATGAACAATGAACATGGTGATAAGAGTCCCGTCCTTGCTGGGGTATTCAACCTGTTGCACAGCATACTTATCCGGGTCAAAATCGAGCTCGGGTTTGATATATACTTCTGTTTGGTTGGTGGCTACATCATACTTGAAGATGGTCGTAGGAAAAGTATACGAAGTAAAGCCGTAAAAAGCCACATTTTCACCCTTTTTGCCACTGAAGCCGGCTAGTGTTCCAACAGTCGGAAGTTCGATGTCGCCCAATTGGTTTCCATTGTAATCAAAGAGCATTGCTTTGCTGGCAGATTTGACCATGTATTCGGCAATGATTCTTTCTCCTGCCAGGTCGATCGACTGGAGTACATCTTCCTGCTCAGGTATCACTACGGTCCAGTTATCAGGATCAGGTTGCGTTGGGTCCATTAGAACCAGCATCTTTTTTGGAGCATGATAATTCGTCACAACAAGAAGCTGATCCCCCAGGTTGTCCACAACCGAAAAGTCGTTCTCAAACCCTGTAACAAGAGGCTGGAATTTGCTGTTCTTTTTTGTCAGATCCTTGCAATACATCGCATTTCCACTGGTTGATTCACTTTGATAGAGAATTAGGAAATGTTCGTCATCTGTTACAGAAGCACCATAATTTCGCAGCGGGTGTGTCGGATCCTGGAAGATCAGAATATCCTCAGTCTGCGGTGTGCCTATTTTATGGTAGAAGACTTTATGATACTCATTCTTATTAGAGTATTCAAGCCCCTTCACGGGTTCATCATACCTGCTATAATAAAAACCCTCTTTCTCCCACGACATCCCCGAAAATTTCACCCAGTTCAGCACGTCCGTGAGTTCTTTCCTCCCTTCAATCTCCATCACATGGATTTCGTTCCAGTCTGATCCACTGGTTGCCAGGCTGTAAGCCAGGTATTTGGCATCACGGGACACAGAAAGGCCTGCCAGTGCAATAGTTCCATCTTCGCTAAAGGTATTGGGATCCAACAGCATCTGAGGTTCTCCGTCGATGCCGTTTTTAATATAGAGAACCGATTGGTTCTGAAGTCCGTCGTTTTTGAAAAAGAAGAAATAATTTCCTTCCTGAAATGGCACTCCGAATTTCGGATAATCCCAGATCTTTTCAAGTCTCTTACGAACACTCTCCCGGTAGGGGATTTTTGCAAGATAGGCTTCGGTTACCGCATTCTCGGCATTGACCCAGGCCTCGGTTTCCGTTGATGTATCATTCTCCAGCCAACGGTATGGATCGGCTACAAGAGTTCCAAAATAGTCGTTGATGGTATCGACTTTTGCTGTATCAGGATAGGTCACTTTGATCTGTTGCTTACAGGCAATGATAGAAAAAAGTGCGAAAACAGTAAGTAAAAGATGCAACTTTTTCATAGATTTCTGGTTTAAATAGTACAACGTGATTGTAAATCGGGCTAAATTGCCGTAAATTTATGCCTTAATCAACAAACAGCCAAACTATCGAACCATGGTTCATCGAGAAAATCAAGCCGGTTATACAATATTCTACCCTATTCTTCCAAAGATCCTTATCTCCTTGTTACTACTTCTGCTGGTCTTACCTGAACAGGCTTGTAAAAAAGAGGCAACCTATGATAGCTCTGCCGTTACACTGAATCAGTTAAAAGGGACCTGGAGAGGCCAGATGACCACCTTTAAGAACAACACCCGGATCGAGAAAAACGGCGATGTAACCTTGTTCAGCAACACTGCCGGAGATTTGCTGGATGGCATCTTTGAGCTCGGACAAATCAACTTCCTGGAGGGATTTATGTTCCAGGAAGGATATCTTTATTTCAATCTGATTCTCAGTGATTCTACCAATCCCCAGTGTTCCAACTGGGATCTGGGAGGCTATCTCTTCCTGGAGGAAGACAACATGATGGGGATCCGTATTGCCGGCAACGAATGCGGTCCATTAGGGAAACAATTCGTAACCTATGAAGGATCTCTTATCCTGGTGAATCCGAATATGGATCCCTCCGCTTACTTTAGCTTCGCTAACGCAGGTCGATCCTGGACTTATGAAACACAGCTATACAATGGGACCAGCTGTGAGGTTCAACAAACTATTGGTGCAGAGCCTTCTCCTTATCTATTCACTGTTACAGAGACCAATAACTGTGGCTGGCCTCTTGCCCAGCGGCAATTCAACTGGCAGGTTGAACCTTTCCGGATGTCGGTTATGGCAGGAACCTCCACGACTGATATTCTCTATTCCTTCTACCTGGATGCCGTTTTAAATAAAACCTACCGTTTTATCAGTGGCGACGACACGACTTATCTTACGCTAACCGACACCGATGTACCAGTAAATGTTACTGCCGGGTCGTACACATGCGGAAAATATTCTATTGAGTCACGGATGCACTCTTCCGGTAACATAACTACCAAAGGCACCATCTATCTCAGCAAACAGTACGGCTTTATTAAAATGGACTATTCAGCGCCTTCCGACTCATCAAACATACAGAGTCAGGCGCTTAGCACGATTCTCTTTCCGTAAGGCAGAAGGGATTAGGGATTAGCGATTAGGGATTAGCGATTAGCGATTAGGGATAAAGCATCCGGCATCTGGTCTTAGAACAATCCCTCTACCAGCCCCTCTACCAGCCCCTCTTCGACCTTTTTCGGCAGGGTAACTTTTAATTGTGGATTCTCTTGCATCGCACGATTGATGGCGAATACGGCTTCGTCATTCCTGGCCCAGGCACGGCGGGCGATGCCATTGTTGACATCCCAATGCAGCATGGTCTTCAGTTTCCAGTCCGCTTCCTCCGACCCATCTAATAACATTCCAAAACCGCCATTGATCACTTCCCCCCAGCCTACTCCGCCACCGTTGTGAATCGACACCCAGGTTGCTCCACGGAAGCTGTCGCCAATGACATTCTGAATAGCCATGTCGGCCGTGAATGATGAACCGTCATAGATATTTGATGTTTCACGGTAAGGTGAATCGGTGCCGGAAACATCGTGATGGTCACGTCCCAGCACTACAGGAGAAGAAATCCTGCCTTTCCGGATCGCCTCATTGAAGGCTGCGGCAATTTTGGTACGACCTTCACAATCGGCATAGAGAATTCTGGCCTGTGAACCAACAATAAGGTTATTTTTTCCGGCTTCACGGATCCAGTGGATGTTGTCGCGCATTTGCATCTCAATCTCTTTGGGTGCATGCGCGGCAATTTCTTCCAGCACGGAGGCTGCTATTTCATCAGTCACTTGCAGGTCGGAAGGGTTCCCTGAAGTGCACACCCATCTGAATGGTCCGAATCCATAATCAAAAAACAGTGGTCCCATGATGTCTTGTACGTAGGACGGGTAGGTGAAGGTCCCGTCAGGGTTCACAATATCAGCACCGGCACGTGAGGCTTCCAGCAAAAAAGCATTGCCATAATCCCAGAAGTACATGCCCTTATCAGTGAGTTTTTTTATCGCAGCAATCTGGCGCCTGAGTGACTTCTGCACCTCCTCCTTGAACTTAGCCGGATCTTTTACCATCAACTCATTAGACTCTTCGAACGTCAGTCCGGCAGGATAGTATCCCCCAGCCCATGGATTATGTAAGGAGGTTTGATCGGAGCCAAGTTCTATCTGCAGTTCATCTTCTGCAAACTTCTCCCAGAGATCCACCACATTTCCCTGGTAGGCAAGAGAAATGGCATCCCGGCCACACTGAGCAGATATCATCCGGTGAATCAGCTTATCAAGGTCGGTATAGACTTCATCCACCCATCCCTGATCATGCCTTTTCTTCACCACCTTCGGGTTGATCTCAGCGATAACAGCAATACCGCCGGCTATGACAGTCGCCTTTGCCTGTGCGCCCGACATCCCTCCGAGGCCGGAGGTAACAAATACTTTCCCGGCGATGCCGTCGGAGGTGACTTTCCGCGCAGCATTCAACACCGTAATGGTTGTACCGTGAACAATCCCCTGCGGGCCGATATACATATAGGATCCCGCTGTCATCTGGCCATACTGCGTTACGCCCAGTGCATTGTACCGTTCCCAATCATCCTGACCGGAATAGTTGGGAATCATCATGCCGTTGGTGACAACAACCCGAGGTGCCCACACATGGGAAGGGAACAATCCCATCGGATGACCCGAATACATCACCAATGTCTGTTCGTTGGTCATCTCAGCCAAATATTTCATGGTAATCAGGTATTGTGCCCAATTCTGGAATACTGCCCCATTCCCACCGTAAGTGATCAACTCATGCGGATGCTGGGCTACCGCCGGATCAAGGTTGTTTTGGATCATCAGCATGATGGCAGCAGCCTGGATGGATTGATACGGATACTCACTGATCGGACGCGCGAATATTTCATAGGCTGGCCGAAACCGATACATATATATGCGGCCATATTTCCTCAGCTCCTCTGCAAATTCAGGCGCCAGCAAAGCATGATGCTTTTTATCGAAATAGCGTAAGGCATTCTTCAAAGCCAGGTGTTTCTCATCCGCAGATAAAATATCTTTCCGCACCGGTGCATGGTTTACGTCGGGATCATATGGTTGTGGCTCTGGAAGCCTGTCGGGAATCCCCAGGAGGATTTCGTCTTTAAAAGTCATAGAATAATGATTTTTTTCGGAATATCTTTGCAAAGATAAGTAATGAACTGAAAAGCAGATGAAAAACAAGCAGCAGGAGAACCTCTTTGATCTTAGGGCTTCCAACTGGGACGATACCTCCCGGCGAGTTAAACTTGCAGATGATGTGGCAGATTGTATTATCCGTGAAGTTAATCCAACAAAAGATATGGATGTGCTGGATATTGGTTGCGGGACAGGCCTTCTTACGCTCAAGCTTCAACCACACGTAAAACATATTACAGGAGCCGACAGTTCAGTGAAAATGCTTGAAGTTCTGCACCAGAAGGTCGCTGACCAGCGGTTGACAAATGTTCAAACCCAGATGGTGGATTTTAACGAGGGATCTCTTATCCATGGCAAGTACAACCTGATAGTTAGCAGCATGACCTTTCATCACCTGGAAAACCTTGATAAGGTGATCAACCAATGTTTCAAGGTTCTTCTGCCAGGAGGATATCTTGCTTTTGCAGATCTCGATAAAGAAGACGGTTCATTCCATGAAAATAATGAAGGAGTCCACCACCAGGGGTTCGACCGGGAATCCCTCAAACGGCTTCTCAGCCAGGCAGATTTTATCGGAATACGTGACATGACCGCCACCACTGTTGTCAAAGACAGAGGAGAACAAGGGAAACAGGAATACTCTGTGTTTTTGATCGTAGGGAGGAAATAATCCCTTAATCAGGTATTGCAGTCAATGCGTTGATGATCTCCAATGAGCCATCGAATGCATCTTTGACATTTGTTCCCCGAAATAACTCATCAATAATGACGACCATCCGCTGTTGCTCCATGATATTGGGTGCTGCTTCCTTGACTCTCCTGACTTCGCTATAAAAAAGATAATGCAATTGCTCATCCTACCTACCTACCTACCTACCTACCTACCTACCTACCTACCTACCTACCTTTCCCCATCACTTCAAACTGAATCTCCAGCGTCTCCCCCGTTTGGCTGACCAGTGTGAGGATGTGCCAACCAGGTGCAGGAGCAAGTTCCATCTGGTTCAGTCCTGTTGTGCTGCCCAGGTAGGTTTCGTCAAGATGCCAGTACAGGATTCCTTTGGGGTTGTGATATGCAGCGCGAAAGATAGCAGCCCCCGGGGATCCGTCCAGCTCAACCGGAATGTAGATATGGCTGTTGTTCTTCGGATAGATCATGCCAATTGGGTTTGTTTTGGAGGATGGTTCACATCCGGGAAGCCAGGGAGGAAGAAGTTTATAAAAGGGGTTCTTCCGGCTGAAATAATATTCCTGAACAGGAGGGAGTAAAAACCATTGTTTGTTGATGATCTGTGCAGGGGAGTAGCAGCTTGAATTGACCTGATACCTCTCCGATGGATCCAGGTGAACCAGGTGGTGAAAAGGACAGGCTCCCGTTTCGACTCCCCGCTTCGGCACGAGGATGGTATCCACCGGTTCACAGAGGGAGGAAACACGATACCCACTGTAGTGGCAAACTGCCACAGAGTCCAACGCTGATCCGGGGGTAGCAAACCATCCGCTTGCTGGAAGGGCATCAAAAATCTCAAACAGAATGGGCGCCGCCATCCCCAAACCTGTTAATCCCGGTCGCCCTTCTCCTGTGGCATTACCTACCCACACACCAACTACATATGCCGGTGTAACACCAATCGCCCACGCATCCCGATTTCCGAAACTCGTTCCGGTTTTCCATGCGATCCTGTTGGATGAAGCGAATTGCTGCCACTGCATATCCGTCTCAGGCCGTGCAACCTCTACCATAGCTTCAAAGGTGAGCCAAATCGTTCCAGCATCGAACCAGGAGGCAGCATCAAGAGGTGGAGGGAAAACGGCATCAGGGCTGCCGGCAGAAAGTTGGTCTGTTTCCACGGTCTCTCTCCCGGAGCTCTCTGGATTCATGTATTTCGGAGGATGAAAATCCAGCTTCGAATAGCCGGAACTATCAGCCAGGTAGTGATTCAGTGTGCGGGCCATTGAGGCATATATGCCAGTCATCTCCCACAGGGAGGATTCGGCTCCACCAAGAATCATTGCCAGCCCATAATGGTCGGCCGGCTTCGAGAGTGAGTTCATTCCAATCTTCCGGAGAAGTCTGTAAAACTGATCATAACCGTAGGCCTGGAGCATTTTTACCGCCGGGATATTCAGAGAACGTGCCAGGGCCCTTTTGGCAGGAACGGCACCATCGTAGGTCCGGTTGTAATTTTCCGGCACAAAACCTCCCATCTGGGTAGGAACATCTGGCACCAGAGTGGTTGGCAGCAGCAGTCCATCGTTGAGCATGGCAGCATAGAGAAAGGGTTTCAGAAGACTTCCTGTACTTCGGTTTGCCGGAATAATATCCACTGCACTGCCGTGCCTGCCTGTTCCGTCTCCCGGGATATTACCAACATATGCCCGTACCTCTCCTGAATTCACCGACAAAACTACGGCAGCCGCATTGTGAATCTCATTTGCTTTATGATACAAGGCATGACGGGAGAGAATATCAGCCACGGTTTGCTGCAGTGGATACTCAAGAGTACTACGGATCTTCTTTCCCATATATCCTTCCACTGATGCACGCACCAGAAGATGCGATGCCATCTGAGGTAAAGGAAGTGGCATCCCTGGGAGCATCTCTTCCTTTGCCAATTCGCAGGTCTGTTTGTCTATCTCTCCATGAAATGCCAGGAGGTCAAGCAATCGGTTTCGCTTCTCACGAAGCTTTTCGGGATTCCGACCCGGATAGATCAATCCGGGACTGTTTGGCAAGACTGCAAGCGTGGCAACCTCACCCCAGGAGAGATGATCGGGTTTAACTCCAAAATAACGCCAGGAAGCGGCTTCCAGGCCTACTACATTCCCGCCGAAAGGGGCATGTGAAGCATACAAACCAAGGATCTCCTCTTTCGAATAACCAAGCTCCAATCTGAGTGCAAGCAAAATTTCCCGGAGTTTCTCCGGATAAGTACGTGGCCTGTTTTTCCTGGCAAGCCTGATCACCTGCATAGAAATGGTACTTCCTCCACTCACCACCTCTCCCTGTTCAATATTTAACTTCAATGCCCTGATCAGTGCAACCGGATTGATTCCAGGATGGAAAAAAAACCACCGATCTTCATAGATGGTTATTGCCTTCCGGAATTTCTCCGGTGTAAGGAAGTTCTCAGGGAAACGCCATTGCTGATCTGAAGCGATTTGTGCCCCTAAGAGACGATCGTCACGATCAGTTAATACCGTTGATGTCGGGTCGTGAAAGAGCGGATCAGGAAGCCAGAACCACCAGGCAAGAAAGATGGCGAAAAGGATAACGGGCGACAGCCTGGTGACCCAACGCCTTGCAGTTCGCAGTTCGCCTTTCGCAGTTCGCAGTAAACTCCTACTCATACCCTTATACCCTCATACCTACTTTCTTACTTTCCTACTTTCCTACTTCCCTACTTAACAACCTCCCTACTTAACAACCTCCACCCATCCCCCGGCATCCCGTGCATAGATAGTATGGTCGTACATCGCTTCGCAGCTGGTAGCAGGAAGATAGAACCGTCCAAAGTAAGTGGTATTGAGCATGATCCTGAACCGCTTGCCGGTTCCAGCCTTAAGTGAAAAGAAGGTATTTACCCGGTCGTCACCAATGTACTGGTAATCAAATTGGGATGTGGTCTCCTCCGACTGGGCCATCGCACTCATCCGGGCATTGATGATTTCCCATCCGGATGGAAAGATCTGGGCCAGAGCGAGTTGCTGGTAATCGCCTCGCAAACCAGGGTTTGAAACCGTTACCTCCACCAGGAATGTCATCCCCTGCGGGAGTTTAGCCGGGTTTATCGGTTGTTCTTTCAAATCCATCCATTTGACCGAGAGGCGCAGATCATTGGATGCCGCAGCTTCAAGTCCGGGAAGAGGAGTTCCGTTCAGGATGAGTTGGGCAAAAAGCACACCCTTCCCACTGTTTTGAACCTCTACCGAACCGGATGGAGATGTATTCAGACCCGGAATATCGATGACTGCCATACTCTTGGATGAGGCAACTTCCTGCATTTTATCGCGGCCAAACCGTAAACTTGCAGTTACACCACTTCCATCGTGGCTCCCTGCATATTCAGCTACAGCCATCAATGCAAAGGCAGTCGTTTGAGTGCTATACCACCCGGTACCGGCAAGTTTTCCGGCAATCTCCTGTATCAGCGGGGTTGCCTTTGTCCGCATGTTCATCAGGCACAATACTTCAGCGATGATCGCCTGATCCCTGAGCGTAGAGCCAAATGATCCTGAAAGCTCCTTGTATGGTTTTACCTCTTGTGTTGCCCGGTCAATCAGAGCCATTGCAACTTCCGGTTTCCCGGCTTCCTGGTAAGCCCCGGCGAGGTACCAGCGAGCTGTGTTGGAAAGGCCGTTCCATTCCCTTAACCTGTTCATAGCGCTAAGGTTGGGATCACCGGCCAGAGCAAGGGTAAATAAACGGTAAGCCTGGATCAGGTCATTGTTGGCATAACTCAGGTTTGTCTCCCAGGTAGCCGCCTTCCGATGCTGAAATGCTTTCCAGTTATCCAGCAGATTTGCGGGAACTGCATATCCCTGTTTTTCGGCTTCAATCAGGAAATGTCCGGCATAATTGGTTCCCCAGTCGCTCGGATAGGAAGAGCCGGGCCAATAGGAGAAGCCGCCTCCCGGAACCTGGAAGGAGTTTAACAGCTTGATCATCTGGCGAATGTTGGTTTCAATTTCCATCCTCTTTTCGGCCGATAAATCCATCAGGGTATTCAGGTAAAGCTGGGGGAACGCTGCAGATATGGTTTGTTCGATGCAGCCATATGGATAATGAATCAGGTAATTCATCCACTTCTCCAGGTTCATTGGAGGAAGGGTCGACAACTCAAGTGAACCAGAGTTCGTTCCCATCATTCCGACTTGTGTGAAAGGGGTACTCCATGATGCACCCGGCTGGATTGCTTTGCTGATCACAGAACTGATTGGCGGATTGGGATTGCGGATGTCGATTTCAATGGTTTGAGTTGAAATCTCTCCGCCACCTGTTGCCTCGGTCTCTATTGTTCCCACGCCAACCTGCGGTTTAACATGCAGATCAAACATCACCACCTGTTCCCCGGGAGTGCTGAATGAGATCTGCTGACTTGATTTTCCCACAACGGAGAAAAACTCGTTGGGTTTGATGGTGACTTTCACCTCTTTCACCTTGTTCTCCATCGCAAAGACAGTAACGGGAAGTTTCACCGTTTCGCCGGGTCCGAGTACCCTGGGAAGGGTTCCCATCACCATCAGAGGTTTCCGTACAAAGGCAGAGCTTTCCGCCGAGCCAAACGACTCTTCCTCTCCTGCCACAACCATCACCCGAACCGCTCCGATATAATCGGGCATCCGGAACGTATGAGCCCTTGTTTGCCCCTTCTTCAGCTGAAAAACCCCAAGAAAACGCACCATCGGCACAAACCGGTTTGCCTTCAGGCCTCCCTGAAGGGCATTTTCCTCGTCGCCGCCGATACTGAGTATCCGCTGCAGCTCTCCCGAATAAGCACCCATCACCAGATCAAACAGGTCCCAGCTTTTAACACCCAGCGCTTCACGGCTGTAAAATGTATTCCAGGCATCGGGGGTCTTGAACCTCGTGAGGTCGAGTAATCCCTGATCCACAATGGCAAGGGTGTAAGTCATGGCTCTCCCAGATGCCTCCTTCACGGAGATGGTAGCATCAGCACCGGGAACCAGCACCTCCTTCATCTGGATCTCCGGCTTCAGGTGTGTCCCGGGGTTTTCAACAAAAATGGGCAGGACACCATATAACCTGATTGGCAGGTCGTTCAGGGTTTGTGCATGCGGTTGCAACAGGGTAACAAACGCGTAGATATTTGGCGCCATCGCTCCTGTCACCTCAAACGTCACATCGGTTTGCCCTTGTGCCGTGGGGACCCATATCGACCGGATTACCTGGGATCCATTTTCGAGAGTGACGAGAGCTCTGCCTCCTGCTGCCGATGGGATGGTGAGCTTTACCTGGTCGCCAACCTTGTACTTCGGTTTGTCAGAAGTAAATGTGAGCATGGTAGCAGCCTGCTTCTCGCCTCCCGGCATCCGGAAGTAACCTTCCCAATCCACATAAACGATCTTTCCGGCCGAATGACCCGAAACAACATCCGTCACCTTGATGAGATATCTGCCCCAATCCTCACGATCGGTCACGAATCTATAGCTGGCCTTGCCATCAGTAACCTTGACAGTTTGCTGAGCCTCGAGGTTATGGCTCTGGTTGGCGATAAAGCTCGCCGAATAACCCGACTCGGTGTCATCCCACCACCATCGCCAGTTGAGCTTGTAAACCTCTACTTTCAATTTACCGGAAGGGACCACCTTCTCTCCGGCAGTAATGTTCAACAATGGGATATCATAGGCTTTCCCGGCAACAAGTGCGTAAGCCCCCTTTTTGGGTTGCGGCACACTGATGCCTGCATAGGTGGAATACGGGAAATAGGGCACTGAAAAGCGGTCGACACTGAAGCCGCCTCCATCTTCAAACACCATGGTCTCAAAGCTGGCCTTCAGCACGCCCGGGGCTGATTCCGTCAGATGGATCTCGGGAAGGAATGTCGCCTCTCCTTTCTCATTCAGCTTGCCGCTGAAGATGACAGTGTTTTCGGAACTGAAACCGGAGAAGGGAAAATCAAAAATGTATCCCGGAAATTTTGTAAAGGGAGAACTGCTCTTTGCTAACGTAAGGTTAACCGTAGCATTCAGGTTGGCAGCAACGGGGCCCGTTAGCCAGTTGACCTTCATGGTGATCCCGGGGATGCTTCCGGTAATCAGTTTGTTGCCAGGAACATCGATAAGGATTTTTAGTCTGTTAGGTTGTACCGTCTCAATCTTAAGTAGTTTCCTGAATTCGGCGCCTCCAACTTTCACCTTAGCCATCCAGTTTCCCGTAGGGGCATCCGAAGCGGTGGCCACGTTGAACGTATAGAAATTTCCCAGAGTTGGTGTCTTGACGAGAGATTTCATCAACTGCCCTCTTGGATTGTAAAATGAGAAATTTACCGGATGATTTTTGGGTAATGTTCCGGCCTGATCATCCAGAATAAATGTGAGAAATAGTGAATCTCCCGGCCGCCATACTCCCCGTTCACCATAGAGGAAGCCTTTGATTCCGTGCTGGACTATCTCTCCGCCCACGTCAAACATACTGAGTGAAAGAGACCCCCCATCTGTCAGTGTCAGATAACCAGTCTCCTTTCCCCAGGAAACAACAATAAAATAAGGCTTCTGGGAAAGATCTATCACAGCAATCCCATCACTGTTTGAACTGGTTTCGGCCAGTTTGATTTGCTGGTAATTATAGACCTCCACCGATGCTCCTGAGATAGGTTGTGCTGTGATGAGGTCTGTTACGTAAACCTGGCACCTGCTCCCGCTGCCCATCTTGGCGATCAGACCGAGATTTGAGGCAAAGACATTCCTGGAGATCGATTTATCCATGTAGTATGCTGACTTGCAAGGGTTGTCTCGCTCCTGCCAGTCATAGTCTTCGTAGTCGTACCAGCTGTAGTCGCTGTAATAGTTCCATTGACGATCGTTGATGGAATCGGGATCATACGCCTTCATCAGCACGGGAAAATCCCGCTCGGCAGTTGGTTGTCCGCATGGATAGGTTGAGTATTCCTGCCTGAAGCTCAGCTGGATATTATACATAGCCCCGGGCTCAGCCTTGATCAGATCGTTCAGATCGATGGAGAAACGGTTCCAGGAGCTGTAATCGACAACATTGCTCAACGGAATTCGTTTCTTCAGCACAACACGACTTACGCGGTAAAGTTCATTGCTGCCACCCAAACCGTTTACCTGGAGAAATTGCAGGATATTTTTTTCAAAGATCCGGATCACGGTGATGTCGACAGCTTTCAGGTTGACCGCTTCGAAAGGGAACAGAAGTCCTGATGAACCCGGCATGATCACCCCATCACCCAGAAAACGCACCGCCGGCTTGGTTGCCACAACCGACAAGGTAGTAACAACACCTTTACCCGACAGTGATTGCAATGACGAATCCGTAACCCGTGCGCCAAGTTTTTTGCCTGCCAGGTTTCGGATATCTGCTTCAATGACAAGCTGGACTGAATCACCTCGAAGTTCGGCCGGATAGATTACCAGCTCGTTATCTTCCACAGAGTAACGAAGATCGCGGGATCCTCCCAAACTGAACAACCCTTTCAGGTTCTGCTTCGGATCCAATGGATCTGAGAACTGAACGATGACTTTCTGGTCAGGAGCCTGTACCATCCTGGCCTTTAAAAAGACGAACTGACCCAGTGCAGGAATGACTAGTTGCTCCTCTCCCTGCTGGTCGGCGCCAATAGGTTCTCCGTTCCAGCGTACCATTACCTCTCCGGGAAGCTGACTTCTTACGATTGAATCGGCTGTGAAATAATGGGTTCTGCCTCCCGGCTCGTGTGTCCAGGAAACTGGCAATTCAAGACCGTTTTGTGTAACTCCTACAATCCCTTCCACCGCCTCTTGCGGAGCAAAATCGGAAGTAAGCAGTGTGCCGAACAACCGTTCGCGCGAAAGATCCATATTGCTGTATGCCTTGTGATTCAACACCTCCACTTCGAACTCCTGTTTCATGATGCTGAAGCCAAATTCGAATGCCGACATGGAATCCGGCACTTCAAACAATTCCGACAGGTTCAGTCTCGCACGAAAATACTCTCCTGATGGGAGAACATTGTTAGGCCGGAATTCGATGGTCCGGTCATTGACCCGGAATGTCTGTCCACTGATGCCGGGGGTGAACTCAAAAAGCTTCTCTGGATCGATACCGGAAAATAGGGCAGAGTCGGCTACATCGTCGGTAAAAACAACCAGAATTGCCGACCGGCTGGAGATTACTCCCGAAGTGAATGCCTGAATATATCTCTGATAGGCCGGATTGACCTGATTAGGCATGAAGGCATCCGTTTGTGATTTTTTCCAGGGAGAAAAAACAAAGAGAATTACGATGGCTGCAACAAGGATGGATGCAGCGCCGGCGATAAACCAGGATCTTTTGTTCATGGCTGAGGATAAATTGTTTTGGTTCGGTTGGCTATGAAGTAAAAATACAAAAGAATTGAACATAAGTACCCTTGAATTGGCATGGATTGCTTTCGATTGCCTCAGGGTTCAATAAATCGTTAACTTTGAGTGGACTTAAAAAGGGAGGCTCACATGAAAACACGCTGGTACATATTCACCTTGTTTCCATCCTTTATTGTATATCCCTTGCCGCCTCAGCTCAACAGAGGCCCGATATGGGTCAGTTTGAGGAGATCGCGGCGATGGAGATGAAAGCGAATCTGGGAAGACTCTATCATCCTTCCGGAAACCTCATCACCGATTACGATATCCGGTATCATCGATGCGCATGGAAGGTCAACCCTGCTTTGCGATACATTGTGGGAGAGGTGACTACTTATTTCACTCCTGTCGCTTCTGGATTCGACACCCTGCGGCTCAATCTCAGTGATTCACTGGAGGTGGATTCGGTTTGTTACCATTCGGTTTCGATTCCGTTTAACCATGCAGCGGAGATGCTCACAATACCATTGCTCTCAACCATTGGCATCTCTGTGCTTGATTCCATTTCGGTCTTTTACCGGGGAGTTCCACCCAGTACCGGGTTCGGATCGTTCAATACAGAGGAGCACAATGGTGTGCCTGTTCTGTGGACTCTCTCCGAGCCCTACGGAGCCAGTGACTGGTGGCCCTGTAAAAACAGCCTCACCGACAAAGCCGATTCACTGGATATTTATATCACCAATCCGATAGGGTACAGGGGAGCCAGTAACGGACTTTTAGTTTCGAAGACGGTTACAGGGTCCGATATTACCTGCCACTGGAAACACCGGTATCCCATTGCTACCTACCTGGTTTGTATGGCTGTGACCAACTATGCAAAATATTCCGACTTTGTCCCTTATGGAAGCAGTGTTGTTGAGGTGCTAAACTATGTTTACCCGGAGGATTCGGCGATGGCAGCCTCACAAACTCCCGGCATCATTCCCATTATGCAGCTGTTTGACACCCTCTATGGACTCTATCCTTTTGCGGCTGAAAAATATGGTCATTGTCAGTTTAACTGGGGAGGAGGGATGGAGCACCAGACCTTCACTTTTATGGGATCATTCGGGCATGAACTGATGGCTCACGAACTGGCTCACATGTGGTTCGGCGACATGGTCACCTGTGCCAGCTGGGAGGATATCTGGCTGAATGAAGGATTTGCCACTTACCTTTCGGGGCTCACCTATGAACATATGTTCAATGGAGTTTGGTGGATGCCATTTTTAAAAAACCGGATGGACAAAGTGACAGCCTCGCCCGATGGGTCCGTTTGGTGTGACGACACTACCAGCGTTGCGCGTATTTTCGATTCCCGTCTCAGCTATGCCAAAGGAGCCATGATCCTGCATCAGCTTCGGTGGGTTATAGGTGATTCAGCTTTTTTCGCTGCCACCAACAACTACCTGTATGATCCGGTTCTTGCTTATGGATTTGCCCATACATCCGATTTGAAGGCACACCTTGAGTCAACAACCGGTGAGGACCTTACATGGTATTTCGACGATTGGTATACCGGCCAAGGATTTCCCTCTTACCAGGTACAATGGGAACAAGCAGGCGATACCTTGACCATGCAGATCAATCAGACCCAATCGCACCCTGCAGTCTCCTTTTTCGAACTCCCGCTTCCCATCAAAATTAAAAATGGTTCAAACGAAATGGTTCTACGACTGGATCATTCATACAGCGGTGAGATGTTTCAGATTACTGTCCCATTCCAGGCCGATTCGGTGATCCTGGATCCGGAACTCTGGCTGATCTCAGCGAATAATTCGGTGATCGGAGCCATCACTGCGAATAATCTGGAACAGTATATCTCCCTGATGCCGAACCCAGTGCAAGAGATCCTTACAGTTCAGTTTTCTCAACCCTTCGAACAAATGATGGTTGAAGCTCTGGATGAATCGGGAAAATCAGTTCAGCGGAGGGATGCCAGTAACATGCGATCTATCTCCCTCAACTTTGAAGGGAGAGCGAGAGGGTTCTATTTTATTCGGTTCAAATCCGGAACGAGCACGTTTATCAGAAAAATCGTAGTGCTATAGAATCCTTTTGGCAGTGGCAGTGGTCCTCTCATACCCTCACTTCCCTACTTCCCTACTTCCCTACCTCCCTACTTCCCTACCTCCCTACTTCCCTACCTCCCTACTTCCCTACTTCCCTACCTCCCTACCTCCCTACCTCCCTACTTAAATTTTCTCCTCCGCATGCTTCAGGATCTGGTAAAGAAATTCCCTGGATCGGAAGAGTTGGGCTTTGACTGTACCCAAAGGCAGGTCGAGTTCGGTTGCGATCTCTTCGTACGACCACTCCTTGAAGTAACGGAGTTCGATGAGGTTGCGGTAATGCGGTTTCAGTTTCTCAACGACCTCCCGCATCAGTTTGATCTTCTGCTTTTCGATCGCCTTCTCTTCAGGATCGAGCGTGGTGGCTGCCATGTTGGCAGGATAATCATCTCTATCGTCATGTTCGCCTCCCGCATTGTCGGCAAAGATGATTCGATTCGACTTCCGGAGAAAGTCGATACAGTTATTTGCAGCAATCTTGAACAGCCAGGTGCTGAAGGCATATTCGGGTGAGTATTGATTTAGTTTTCTGAAAGCTTTGCCAAATGCTTCGATCGTCAGATCTTCGGCATCCGTGGGATTTTTTGTCATCTTCAGAAGCAGAAAATAGAGTGAATCGCGGTAGTTGTTCAGCAACTCAGCATATGCTTTCTGATCACCCTCATCCCGGGCAGCAATGACCAGCTGGTAATCACGTTGAGCCTTCTCGGTGAGATGCAGAGCTACTTCCATTTACGGGGTTTGACGATAAAATTTGTTCCTGTGATCACAATGCGGAGAGCGAGTGTCATCAATTCAAGCAAAGGAATCCAGCCAATCAGGTGCTTTTCCCGAAGCCTTTTCATAGATCTTCCAATCACGATATATTGGCTGATCCATAGCAGTAAAAGTATACTTAAATCAATTATCCAGGCGAATTTCAAGGCAAGCAACCAGATAAGAAGCACCCAAAAGAGTAGTTGTGAAAAACCGAATAAACCTAGCAGAAACTTGTGGATAAACCGATAATGCGTACCGGTTGTCATATGACGTCTCTTTTGGGTGAGCCACTTCCCCAATGATTCTTTTGGTTCGGAATAGGTGAAGGATCCAGGGTCCCGCTGCACTCCCGTATTTTTCTTATGGGCTACCCGGTTGATAAACAGGTCGTCATCACCACTGTTGATCCGGTAGTGTGATATGAACCCTTTCTCCTGATAAAAAAGCCTCTTTCGATAGGCCAGATTCCGGCCTACTCCCATATAGGGAATTCCAGCCATCGCGAAGGAGAGGTACTGGACAGCGACCTGAATGGTTTCAAAACGGATCAACGCGTTTAACAGGCCTTTACGTATCTCATACGGCCCGTAGCCAAGGATGATATCCTTATCGTCGGTAAAAGCCTTCTGCATCAGTCGCACCCATTGGTTCCCGGCAGGACGGCAGTCGGCATCCGTGAGGAGAATAATCTCATGTTTTGCGGATTTGATCCCGATGGAGAGCGGAAACTTCTTCCCGGTGAAAAAGTTGAGGTCGTGCTGAATGGAGACAACTTTCAGGTGTTTGTATTTTTCCCCCAGTTCCGAAAGCAGAATCGATGTATCATCATCGGAAGCATGATCCACCACCACAACTTCAAACAACGGGTAGTCCTGTTCCAGAATTATCGGAAGATTTCGTTGCAGCTGCCGATATTCGTTATGGGCACAGATGACAACAGAAACGCCTGTAGTGTGATCCGAGATATGCGATACGCGATCCGGGGTTACAATATCTCGGATCCCGGATCCCGGATCCCGGATCAGTGAAACCCTGAAAAAAACGGCCCAGTAAAACACCACCTGTACCAGGAAGCAAAATACATAGAGGATAAAGAGTACAAGAAGAACCGGATTGGGGTTGATGAAGGCATCTGGCATTTAACAAGATTTAACAGGTGGAAACAGCAAATTTATTCATTATCCTAAAATAAAACCTACCTTTGACAAAAAATTGCGATAACCATTAATATCCGTGCTTTCAGCGCTTTCAAAGAGAAGAGCCTTCGCAATTCATGACCTTCGCCATCACCCATACAGATCCTGGAACTTCGGCCCGGGCCGGTTTGTTGAAGACCGATCACGGGGCTATTGAATCTCCTTTTTTCATGCCTGTAGGTACAGCCGGAGCTGTTAAGGCTCTTCACATGAACCAGCTACGGGATGACGTCAGGGCCCAGATCATGCTCTCCAATACCTATCATCTCTATTTACGGCCAGGGACGGAGATCATATCTGCTGCAGGAGGAATTCACCGCTTTAATGGCTGGAGCAAACCTGTTTTGACCGACAGCGGTGGCTACCAGGTATATTCCTTAGCCGCTATGCGTAAATTCAAGGAGGATGGAGTCGTATTTCAGTCGCATATCGATGGATCAAAACATACCTTCACCCCTGAGTCAGCCATAGATATTCAGAGAGCCCTTGGTGCCGATATCATCATGGCATTTGATGAATGTACACCCTACCCCTGTGAATATGAATACGCCTCCCAATCGATGATGAGAACCCATCGATGGCTCCAGCGGTGCATCACTCAGTTCAATGCAACCACCTGCCAGCATGGATACACCCAGAGTCTCTTTCCAATTGTCCAGGGGAGTGTATACAAGGATCTGCGCGAAAAATCAGCTGAATATATCGCCTCCTTCAATGCAGAGGGGAATGCCATTGGCGGGTTATCGGTGGGAGAACCTGCACCGGTTATGTATGAGATGACAGAAGTTGTAACGCGTATTCTACCGGCCGATAAACCCCGATACCTGATGGGGGTAGGAACTCCGGCAAATATCCTGGAAAATATTGCTTTGGGTGTGGACATGTTTGATTGTGTAATTCCCACAAGGAACGGGCGCAACGGAATGCTTTTTACCCGGCAGGGGATCATCAACATTAAGAACGAAAAGTGGCGGGACGATTTCTCTCCGTTGGATCCGGATGGAGAAATCTTTACCGACCAGGAGTATTCGAAAGCATTTCTGAGGCATCTTTTCGTCGCCAAAGAGATGTTGGCATCCATGATTGCCACAGCCCACAATCTAGGTTTTTACATGTGGCTCATGCGGGAATCCCGGAAGCAGATCCTGGATGGAAATTTCCGGAACTGGAAAGAGAAAATGGTTGTTCAACTGATGCAACGATTGTGATCCGTGAAGAAAATTGATCAATATATTATCAAAAAGTTTTTGGGTACGTTTTTCTTTACCCTGCTGCTTCTTATATTTATTGTGATCGTTTTCGACATCTCAGAGAAAATCGATGACTTCCTGAAGAACGATGCCCCATTTGGAGCAATCATCATTGATTACTACCTGAACTTCATCCCTTATTTCATCAACCTCTTCAGTTATCTTCTCACCTTTATCGCTGTTATCTTTTTCACCTCCCGGATGGCATCCCGAAGCGAGATCATCGCTATTCTCAGCAGCGGAATCAGTTTTTGGAGGTTGCTTGTCCCCTTCATTGTCTCCGCCCTGATACTTGGTGTTCTTTCATTCCTGCTGGCCAATTTTATCATTCCCTACACCAACCAAACGATGTTTGCTTTTGAAAATAGGTACATCCGTGATCCAAGAAGATACAGCGATATGAACGTCCATAAGCAGATCAGTCCGGGAACCTTTATCTACATGGAAAATTTTAATCTGAAAAACAACACCGGCTGGAAGTTCTCCCTGGAGGAATTTGAGGGGCAAACCCTCGTCTTTAAACTCAAAGGAGATAAAATTGCATACGACTCGGCAACTGAAAAATGGCGGATCGACAACTACTTTATCAGGGAAATCAATGGTTTGGAAGAGTCAATCACCAAAGGAACAAGCATTGACACCTTATTACCTATCAGGCCAGGAGATTTCATTGAGGATGTTGAGGAGATCAAGGTACTGGGTTACCAAAAGTTAAAGGAAATGATCGGGAAAAAACTCCTCCGCGGTGATCCTGATGTGGTTCACTACCAGGTGAAGCAATACGAACGCATCGCTCATCCCTTTGCCACCATTATTCTCACCCTGATCGGAGTGGCTGTTTCTTCCCGAAAGGTTCGGGGAGGGATCGGGTATCACCTTGGCCTAGGCCTCGCCCTCACCTTTTTCTACATCCTCTTTATGCAGATCTCAGCTGTATTCGGAATTTTCGGCACTGTTCCTCCAATGCTGGCCGTTTGGCTGCCCAATATTTTGTTTATGGTGATTGCTGCTTACATGTTGTGGAGGACACCGAGGTAGGGACGTGGGACGTGGGACGTGAACCGTACGACGTGAGGGGTAGGAAATTCAATTGGAAAAACCTCCGGCATCTAGAATGAGTAAACCTGAAATGAAGGGTCAAACTGCCACTTGCCAACTGTCGACTGTCGACTGAACAAGCCGAAAACAGCAGCCCCGCTCCCGCTCATGGCTGCATAGACAGCGCCACGGTTGTAAAGTTCCTCTTTGACCTCCCTGATAACCGGAAATTTCACCATCACAGGTTCCTCAAAATCGTTGGAGAGCAATCCCCTCCAGCGATCTGCCGGCATCCTCACGATCTCTCTGAGCGAGTGCCGGGGTTTCCGGGGAATTACCATCGCATAAGCCTCCTGGGTACTTACATGAACCGGAGGAACTACAACCACTATTTTGTATTCTGAGAGGTCCAGGTCAATGGGTTCGAACTGATCTCCCCGGCCATAAGCAAACATGGGTTTGTTTTCAATGAAAAATGCGCAATCACTGCCTAGTTTCCTCGCGAGATCTTGAAGGTTCGTCACTGACAAATTCAATCGCAAAAGGTCATTCAGAAGTTTCAGCATATAGGCGGCATCTGACGAACCACCTCCAAGACCTGCACCAATGGGAATTACTTTGTGGAGATGTATGTTTGAATCGAGATGAACGATGCCTGGTTGGGTATCTCGTATAAGCTCCAGAGCCTTCAACACCAGGTTCGACTCCGGATCGCCTGGGATGGGAATTCCGGTAGAAGTGAATGTACTCCCTTTCTTTTCAGAAGGAATGACCTCCAATGCATCGCTCAGGCTTACAGGGCAAAATACAGTTTCAATGTTGTGATAGCCATCAGGTCGTTTTTCTGTGACGTGAAGGCCGAGGTTAATTTTTGCGTTAGGGAAACAGATCACGGAATCAGGTAAAAAGTAAAATGATAAAATCGTAAAATGTAAAATTACAATTTCCACAGTATCTTTACAAAATCCTTCTCTTCTTCATAAACATATATGCAGTCACAATCACCAACTATTTTCTCAATGAAAAAACTTATCTTCATGTGCATCCTGGCAAGCGTTTTCAGAAGTACATCGGCACAAAATCCGTTAACGGTGGTCATGGATGTTGACCTGAACCGTTATATGGGGACCTGGTATGAGATCGCCCGTTTACCCAACTCGTTCGAACGCGGATTGAAATGCACCACCGCGACGTATGAATTGCGGGACGACGGCAGGGTAAAAGTGACCAACCGGGGGGTTAAGGTGGATGATCCGACCAAACGCGACGAAGCCGAAGGAGTGGCTTGGGTCCCCGATCCTGCACAACCAGGCAAGCTTAAGGTCCGTTTTTTCTGGCCTTTTTCAGGAGATTACTGGATTATTGATCTTGATCCTGAATACCAATTTGTGTTGGTTGGTTCGCCAAACCACAAATACTTATGGGTGCTTGCCCGAACGAAGTTTATATCAGATGCAGTCTATCTTGGATTGCTCCGAAAAGCCAAAGAGAACGGCTTTGAATTAGCAAACCTGATTAAAGTCAGTCAGTACTGCGACGAATAGACTTCCTCCCATGCTGACTTGAAGAACACTCGAGAGGGCTGGAAAGTGGAGGTATTCAGGGAAGTTCGGGCATCGCAAAGTCCGGATTGTTCACGAAAGTGCTGTCTGTCAGTGTTAGCAAAAACGCCTTAAGGTCTGCCTTATCTGCCGGTGTTAGCTGGTTTCCTCCGGTTGCAATATGGTGCATCAGGGGATTGACATAGGGGGACCAGATCAGTCCTGAGCTGTAAAAATCGATAACTTCATCAATGGTTTTGAACCTCCCGTCGTGCATATATGGGGCGGTAAAAGCCAAATTACGAAGAGTTGGAGCCTTATAGGCGCCGATATCGTCGGGGGCGCCTGATACCTGGTACCGGTCTTGCGGATCAATAAAAACAGAATCCTTTCCGTTATTATAAAAAAGGTTTGTTGTGAATAACGGATTCCCTTCCCCGCCATGACAATGAAAACAATCCCCCCCCTGCTCGGTCATAAAGAGGACATAGCCCTGAAGTTCATTGGGCTTTAGTTGAACTTCCCCCTTAAGATAATGGTCGAACTTTGAATCTGCACTGATCAGAGTCCGTACAAATTGAGCAATCGCTCTCCCCATGTTTTTTGCCGTAACGGTTGAACTTCCGAAGGCCTTCTCAAACATCTCCGGATATCCGGGAATACTCTGGATCAATGCCTTTGACTTGGCAGTATCGCTGTTCATCTCATGCGGAGCAACGATTGACATCCATACCAGGTCCTCCAGTTGCCGGATGCCGGATGCCGGATTCTCAGGGGATACTCTTCCGTTCCAGAGATAACCGGTATGAGTCCATACCAGGTTGATCATTGGCATCATGAAATGGGGAGTAAGGATTCCAGTTACTCCAAACGGATGTCCTCCGGTAAATTTGGGATGATCAATTCCACATTCAAACGAACGGGATTGAAGGTGGCATGTGGCACAGGTCATCATCGAGTCGGGATGCGTGCTGCCCGAAATCCGGCCGTCATAAAAAAGCTTACGGCCAAGGTCCACTCCCTCAACTGTCATAGGGTTGTCGGAGGGAATATTCATCTGTGTAGGGAACCGAAAAGGGATCTCGATCTGGTAAGGAGTCGGTTGAAAGGGAGGTGCGGGCGGGTCGTTTTTTTTACAGGAAACAACTAGCATTAGCATTGCTGTAAAACAGGAAATGATATGAATGATTCGCTTTTCGCTTTTCGCTATTCGCATTTTGCTGTCTTAACGGAGAAAGCTCCTCTTCCATTCATACAAACGGCATGCATCATAGGCTGGTTCTGCATGATGCCCTGTGGCATCGTTGCGAGGTTGAATGCATTGGGCGGGCCATCAAACCATCTGTCAAGATTCATAGTAATCACAATTGTTTTCTGCTTCCCTGCTTCGATCACGAGAGAGGAACTATCCAACTTGACAAAAAAGAAATTCGGGACATATCCAATAATTGAATCCTGAACGATTGGGTCATAAATCTGACCAATTCCAAGATGCATCATAAATGGACGGAGTTCGACTACTGAGTCGTTTTTCCACTTGGTATTGAGTTTCATATAGTGATAACCTCCGCCAAGAAGTTCGGGCCAGAACATATCACGTTCCGGTGGATCAGGAAACCTGTTGGAAAGATTTTTCACCAAGTTGAGTCCAAAAGTAAAGGAGACGGAATCATAGGATCCCAATGGGACCTGATCAACCGGGAGCCACTGATGGGATTCGGGTATCCGGGCATCGATATAATGAATGCCGTCGCTGGTAGCTATCTGATACGTACCTCCACCATGCAAATGCAGGCGAACATCCGATATAAAATACTGTAGTTCATTGATTTCAAATTTATTTCCGTAGTCATCCATCCATGCAAGAGAGTCGAGGATGAGGGGAATTCCTTTGAACACATGGTTGAACTGGATATTAATCGCTCCGAAATCAGGAGGTGTGGGCGGGGCAGGGTTTTCCTTTTTACACCCGGAAAAGAGGAGACTCAAAGGAACTAAAATCACAAGTAGCAGAATGGAAGTAATCTTGGAGGATGGGTTCATTTCAAATTGGATTTAATGACAACTAACGGAACTATTAACGGAACTACGAAGTTACGTATTATATCAAATGGCAGGAAGAAACATATTCGGGATGTGATCAATATCACACACAATTTTGAACATATGCTCGTTATTAGTAGTAATTTTGTAGAATCATGTCCCGACCAAAACGTAAACGATTCGTTTCGCAGGCTCCAATAATGGAAGGGTTCCGACCTTTTGGAGTTCCTGCCTATGACCTGGATCCTGTTATCTTACTCCTGGAAGAATTTGAAGCATTCCGCCTGGTAGATTTTCTGGGGAGGACCCATGCCGAAGCAGCAGAAGAGATGGGAATTTCCCGGCCAACATTAACGCGTGTTTACGAACAGGCCCGGCGAACCGTTGCAACAGCTTTCGCTTTGGGGAAGGCGATTCTCATCGAAGGAGGAGACTATACTATGATAAATGAGCAAAAAGAGATGAAAGGGTTTTGCATCTGTCCGTCGTGTGAAACCCGGATCCCCCATAAACCGGGGCATCCCTGTCGTCAGGAGGTTTGTCCTGCCTGTGGCAAATTAATGGTTCGAGAAGGAAGTTATCATCATCAGTTAATTAATCGTAAAATAGGAGAAGTAAACAATGAAGATCGCAGTACCAAGCAATGACAGAAAAACATTATGCCCCCATTTTGGGCGCACCGAGGGGTTTTTAATCTTTCAAACATCAAATCAACAGGTTTTAACTACCGAGTATCGTCCGAATACGTTTACCCAACATGTAATGGGGCAGGAACATCATCACCACCAAGAACCCCATTCCCACAACAGGATACTGAATGCACTGGAGGATTGTGAAGCTGTAATTGCCGGTGGAATGGGACACAGGCTTCAGCAGGATCTGATCCAGTCTGGAAAAGAAATTTATATTACCAGCCAGAGCGAAGCGTTAACAGCCGTAACACTTTTTCTGCAAAACAAATTGGCGAGTGATAAAGATGCCTGCTGTCATTAAGGGAGGTTCCAATTGATCTCCTCTTTACCCATTTGTTTCAACAGCGTATTGACCTGAGAAAAATGGTGGCAACCGAAAAAACCCCGTGATGCGGACAATGGCGATGGATGAGGAGCTGTAAGGATAAAGTGTTTCGAAGCATCGATCAGTTCTATTTTTGCAATCGCAAAATTCCCCCAGAGAAGGAATATCAACCCTTCACGGTTTTCAGATAAAGCTCGTATTGCTGCATCGGTAAATTGTTCCCACCCTTTTCCCTGGTGTGAGCCGGCCTGGTTCTCCCGAACAGTAAGTGTCGCGTTCAATAACAATACACCTTGATCCGCCCAGCGTGTGAGATTCCCACTAGCTGAAGGAGAAATACCTAAATCAGCTCTGATCTCCTTAAAAATATTGACAAGAGAGGGTGGAGCAGGAACCCCATCCGGAACTGAGAAACACAGCCCGTGAGCCTGTCCGGCTCCGTGGTATGGATCCTGGCCAAGGATCACCACCTTTACCTGGTCGAATGGCGTATGATTGAACGCATTGAAGATCAGTGAACCCGGTGGAAACACCCGAAACCGCTTCCTCTCTTCTACAAGGAACTTTTTCAATTCTCTAAAAGAAGGTTGATCAAAAGCCTGACTAAGAATTGCCATCCAACTCGCTTCAATGCTTGGGGTGATTTTCTCCATTCCGAATTATGAACGTTTGTCAGTTAATAACTTTAAGCAATAACTCTTGAAATTTGTTGTTAATAACTTAGAATTGCATAATTTTGCAACCAAATCCTTTACAATGAATTTCTCCGTCAAAAATATGAAAAAAGTCGTCATCACGATTATGACGATCATAGTAGTTGGCATGATTGTCTCTTCATGCACTTCCGGCCAGCGCTGCGCAGCATATGGTGAACGAAGCCGGTATCAGGTAGAACGACACTAACGAATTAACAGATATACGATAAAAGAGGTTGTATCAACTTTTGATACAACCTCTTTTATTTTTACCTTTGCATCCATACACCATCTCTCCTGCAAGTGAACCGAGTCCAGGCATATCTGATCTTGATTCTTGTGCCCCTAAGTTGCCTTCTCGGAAGCTCAACTCAGGCACAGGATCAGGCTGAGCCAGACACGATGCCCGACAATGTTCTAACCGAGAAACAATGGGCTCTCGGCTTGCTAATTCACACCAACGGATGGGGGTTGAAATTCCGTTATGGTACAAGCCGCACTGCACTCAGGCTCTGGATGTGGGAGGCGGAATACTCTACGTATAAATCTACCAAAGAGATCCGTGTACTCAATCCCTATTATCCTGATTCAAAAAGTTATATTTACGGAAAAATGAATTCTGTCTCATTTCTTCGGCTCGGGACAGGCCAGCAATACATCCTGAACCGAAAACCATACTGGGGTGGTGTTCAACTGAGCATTTTATGGATGGGAGGTGTTTCGGTTGGTTTTGCAAAGCCAATGTATCTGTATATCATCTATCCTGTCAATCTGAATGAATACGAAATCAGAGAGGAGCGTTACGATCCTTCCAATCACTTTGCTGATGATATTTATGGACGAGGGCCAATGCTTTCAGGTTTATTCGAATTGAGTTTTCATCCTGGCATCTATGCCAAAGGTGGCCTGGAATTCGAATTCGGGAATAAAAACAAGCGGCCAAAAGCGCTGGAGGTAGGCACATGCATCGACGTCACTCCGTTTGGAATTCCTATTATGGCATTCAATCCCGAGCAGAACCTCTTCGTAACACTGTACCTCAGTTTTACATTTGGGAAAAGATACAATTAGAGGTACGAAGTCAGAAGTTAGAAGTTAGAACGTAAGTTAGAAGTACAAAGGACGAAGTATTTATTTTCATGACCCCATGACCTCATGACCCCATTATATACTGTATCTCTTTGTGAGCGTACACCTTAACATCGTTACCCGGATGTTCCACCAGGAGCCTGCCGAATTCATCCACACCTCTTATGATACCCGGGACTTCTTCTCCATCCACCAGGAATATTCTCTCCTCCCGGAAGCCTAATAATGCATCGCAAAAATCAGCTTCCAATGTTTTTTCCTCCTTCCCACGCAACTGCGAATAGCGCCCGTCAATCGCCTTGCAAAGCAAACCCAATGCCTCCTTCAACTTCAACTCCTGATGCAGGATCTGAAACATAGAAGCGGCATGGGTGAGTTGATGGTCAAACTTCGTTTGATTGATGTTAATCCCAATCCCAACGATGGTTGTCTCCAGTATTTCACCCTCAACAACGTGTTGGATAAGAATCAACCATGATGTCATTAGGCCATTTGATAGCTGCTCCATCAATATAGCCGGATAAAAAGTCAAGAATCCCAAGTGAAATTGCTTTATTGAGATGAAACTGCTGACCGGGTTCCAGGAACCTGGGATGTAACACAATGGAGAAAGTAAGGTTCTGTCCGGGTAAACTCTCCCAACGATTCTTCCCCTGCCCCTTTCCGGCAGTCTGATATTTCGCCAGGATTACAGTCCCCTCTTCAACAGTCCCCTTACTGAGCATTCTTTCAGCATACAGGTTGGTTGAGTCAACCTCTTCAAGTTCAATAAGAACACCGCCAATCTTGCTCATAAATTTTTTTTCAACCAAATGTATAACCTTTTGACATCTTTCCTGATTAACGGGGAAAAAAATGCAAAAGTATTTAAAACATGTAACCATCAAACAATGGGCTGAAGAGGATCGTCCGAGGGAGAAACTGATGCTGAAAGGAAGACATGCCCTGAGCGATGCAGAGTTGGTCGCTATCCTTATTGGATCAGGAACCCAGGAAATGTCGGCCGTGGAGATTGCAAAAGTAATTTTGGAGGCTGTAAATGATGACCTTACAGAACTGGGAAAACTTTCCGTTAAGGACCTGCAAAAAAATCATGGAGTTGGGCCGGCCAGGGCGATTGCTATCTCCGCTGCACTCGAACTGGGAAGGCGCCGGAATGAATCAGTTCCTGCCGGAAAATCTCTTGTAAAAAGGAGTCAGGATGCATTCTTATTACTGAGAACCGTTATGCAGGACAAACCGTATGAGGAGTTCTGGATCCTTCTGCTGAATCGCGCCAATCGTCTCATCCGCAAGGAGTGTATCAGTGAGGGAGGCATTTCAGGGACGGTTGTTGACCCAAAGAAGATCTTTAAGATTGCACTGGATTATCATGCTACCGGAATCGTACTGGGGCACAACCATCCGTCGGGCAATACAAAACCCAGTGAATCGGATATCCGGATAACCCACAAAATCGTGGAAGCAGGCAAACTTCTGGAGGTATCCGTTTTGGATCACATCATAGTTACGGATAGGGACTTTTTTAGTTTCTCTGACCAGGGGATGATGTAAGCGTGAGGAGGTTCGGGCTTCAATTGCCGTCAGTTTTAACTGACGGTACTGGAGGACCACAGAAATTTTCAG
>Ga0351873_10018_pt3 | contig 42006 bp, 47 predicted proteins | sample TotcelFGM3001N11_FD_206764 | JGI IMG/M metagenome (GOLD analysis project Ga0351873, IMG submission 206764) | Enriched cells from coal bed in the Powder River Basin, Montana, United States - Total cells FGM rep2 HSBNCT.FGM.300.1.N11 ... | reverse complement strand
CGTGACGGCCAACGACGCAGACGATCCGGACACGGGTCCGAACCAGCTGCAAAATTTCCCGGTAATGACCTCGGCCATATTGAGCGGCACGACGCTGACGATCAGCTACAGCGTGCCGTCGGCGGCGGCGAATTCTGCCTATCCGCTGGCGGTCGAGTTCTTCCGGGCGGATACGGACGGTCAAGAGGGGCAAACGTACTTGGGAACGCACAGTTACACGTCGCCGGGCGTGAAGACGGCCGTGTTGGCCCAGTCGGGCATCCCGCTGGGCGCGCGGGTGGTGGCCACGGCGACCGATGCCAACGGCAATACGTCGGAGTTTTCGTCCAGCGTCGTGGTGGCCGCGGCTCTGCTGGCCCCCGACGTGATGCTCGATGCGTCGAGTCCGACAATGCTGGACGAGGCCGCATTGACCCCGGTGGTCTGGCAAGCGATTGCAGCGTGGGAATCGGCTGGATTGGATGCGGCTCGCGTGGCGGTACTGCAGTCCCTGTCCTTCGAGATCGCCGATTTGCCGGGGCAATACTTGGGCTGGGCGAGCTCCGACCGAATTGTGCTGGACATCAACGCCGCCGGATACGGGTGGTACGTTGCAGGCGAATCGGAGATTTCAGACCTGGAATTTCAAATGGACCTTTTGTCCGCCGTGCTGCACGAGATGGGCCACGTGTTGGGCTTGGCAGATCTGGACGACGAAGCCGGGTTGATGGCTGGCGTGCTGCAGCCCGGGAGCCAGCGTCTGCCGACAGCGGACAATATCGACCGCATCCTGGCCGGTGGCGACTGGCTCGACTAAGTCATGACATAGGCGAGACCTTCCCGGCATTGGCTACCGAACGCTGTGCGGGGCAGCGCCCTACGACGCTTCTTTTGCGTCCCGACATCACGAGCCGCAAGGCGCTAGCCGCGGCCCTTTTTTGCGGGAATCCGCGGCGCGGCGGTACAGGTGGCCAGCGCCCAACTTATTGACTCTCTTGGCGACGCTGCTGGTGATGGCGTCATCCGTGCTGGCAAGCGATTTCTACATCGATCCGAAACACGGGGAAGCGTCCGGCGACGGGAGCGAGGCCAAGCCGTGGCGGAGCCCGCAGGAGACAATCGACTGCGGACTTGTCCAAAGCCGCGGTTGGGATGCACTGCCTTACAATCCAGAGCGGAAACTCGTGCCGAAGAACGACGGTGCGCCGATCAAGCCCGGCGACACGATCTGGCTCCGCAGCGGGGACCACGGCGAGGTGACGATTCGAAAACACTACGTTTCGCCGAAATGGGTCGGGGTGGTAGCCTACGGCTGTGGCAATGTGTCGGCCGTCAGACAAAACCAACACCCCCCCTTGCCTGGGCGGGGGCATCAACATGCGAGCTTTGGCTGAACTTCCCCACTGGTGGCCTGTCAAATGTGCGTGTGCGGCACTAGACTGATGGTAGATCAGCGGGAGCAAACATGGAACAGGAAACCAGGCTCGCGAATCTCGGCGTGGTCGTCTCGGTGCGCGGCAGTGTCGTCGAGATGCGGTTCGAGCGGCATTTGCCGGCCGTTTATTCGTTGCTCCGCGCGGGGCCGGATGAGGAGATCGCCATCGAAGTGCTGGCGCAACGCGATGCGCGGCATGTGCGCGGGATCGCCTTGACCCCCACGCAAGGTCTCGCCCGCGGCACGAAGGTCCGAGATACGGGCGGCCCGCTCAAGGTGCCGGTTGGCCGGGGAAGCCTGGCGCGGATGTTCGACGTGTTCGGCAACGCCATCGACCGCGAAGGAGACGTTTCGAACGTCCAGTGGCGCAGCGTCCATCGCGCCCCGCCGCCGCTGGCCCGGCGTTCCACGAAATCCGAGGTTTTCGAGACGGGCATCAAGGTGATCGACGTGCTCGTACCGCTGGAACGCGGCGGCAAGGCGGGCCTGTTTGGCGGGGCGGGCGTGGGCAAGACCGTCTTGCTCACCGAAATGATTCACAACATGATCGGCCACCACGAGGGGGTCAGTCTGTTTTGCGGTATCGGCGAACGCTGTCGCGAAGGCGAGGAACTGTACCGCGAAATGAAGGCCGCCGGCGTGTTGCCGAACATGGTGATGGTCTTCGGCCAGATGAACGAACCTCCCGGCAGCCGGTTCCGGGTGGGGCATGCGGCCTTGACGATGGCCGAATATTTCCGGGATGACGAGCACCGCGACGTGCTGCTGCTGATCGACAATATCTTCCGGTTCATTCAAGCCGGTTCAGAAGTATCCGGCCTGATGGGGCAGATGCCGTCGCGGCTCGGCTACCAGCCCACGATGGGCACCGAGCTGGCGCAGTTGGAGGAACGGATCGCCAACACGGACACCGGCGCGATCACGTCCATCCAGGCCGTGTATGTGCCGGCGGACGATTTCACCGATCCGGCGGCGGTGCACACCTTCTCGCATCTATCGGCCTCGATCGTGCTGTCCCGCAAGCGGGCGAGCGAGGGGCTTTATCCGGCCATCGATCCGCTGCAGTCCAGTTCCAAAATGGCCACGCCGGGCGTTGTCGGCCAGCGGCATTATGACTTGGCCCGGGAAGTCCGGCGGACGCTGGCGCAATACGCGGAACTCAAGGACATTATCGCCATGCTCGGCCTCGAACAACTGTCGCCGGAGGATCGCAAGGTGGTGGCTCGTGCCCGCCGCTTGGAGCGGTTCCTGACTCAGCCGTTTTTTACGACCGAGCAGTTTACCGGGCTCCAAGGCAAACTCGTCAGCTTGGAAGACGCCCTGGACGGCTGCGAGCGCATTCTGCACGACGAATTCAAGGATTACGCGGAGCGCGATCTGTACATGATCGGGGCGGCGGATGAAGCCAAGGCGAAAGCGAAATCCGGCAAGTCCGGCCCCAAAGACGCGTCCGAAGCGAACTCCTCCCGCGGAAACCGAGGCGACGGGAAGCCGGCCGCCGAGTCAAAGCGCGAACGCCAATCCGTAACGCCGCCGCAGTCCGGGGCGAATCCACAACCGAAAACCAAGCCTGCAGCCGCTGCCCATGAATCTTAAGATCCTCCTCCCCTTCCAGATCTTCGCCGAGAAAACCGGCGTGTCGCGCATCGTCGCGGAGACCCGCGAGGGTTCGTTCGGAGTTTTGCCACGCCGTCTCGACTGCGTTGCGGGGCTGGTGCCGGGGATTTTGATCTACCAGCGCGAAGCGGAGGACGAGGTGTACGTGGCCGTCGATGAAGGGGTGCTGGTCAAGGCCGGCGCGGACGTGCGCGTGTCGGTGCGCAACGCCTTTTCCGGAACGGACCTCGGCCACCTGCGCGAGACGGTGGAGCGGGAATTCTTGCACGTGGACGAGCGGGCGCAAAGCGTCCGCTCGGTATTGGTGAAAATGGAAAGTGATCTCATTCGCCGCATGGCGGGTTTGCGCGATGACTGACGAATCGAAGAAAAAACCGTTGAAACCGCTGCCGCCGCCGCTCAGTCAGAAGGTCGGCGTCAAAGCGGTGCGCAAGCTCAAGGCCCAGCGTCGCGTCACGCGGACCGTTTGGTTCGGCTTGGGCATGATGGGGCTGATCGGCTGGTCGGTGGCGATTCCGACGCTGCTGGGCGCGATGCTTGGCGGCTGGCTGGACACCCGCTATCCCGGAAAGCATTCCTGGACGCTGATGCTGCTGGTCATCGGCTTGGCGATCGGCTGCTGGAATGCGTGGTACTGGCTGGCTAAGGAGGACCAGACGATGCAGGACGAACAGGAGGATGACGATGCATGAATGGTGGACGCCTGCCCTGGCCTTCGTCGTGGCTCTGAGCGCGGGCATGTTGCTCGGCGCTGTTTTCTTTGGCGGCCTCTGGTGGACGGTGCGGAAGGGCGTTTCGTCCCCGAGGCCGGCGGCTTGGTTTCTGGGCAGCTGGTTGGTGCGGACCGGAATCATTCTCGCCGGATTCTATTTCGCGTCCGGTTGTCATGGGGACCGGCTGTTGGCTTGTCTGGTCGGATTCGTCATCGCCCGCCTCCTCGTGATCCGGCTCGTGACCCGGCTCACCGGCCCGCCGGCCGAAGCCCCTAACTCTCCCGCACAGGAGGCCGGCCATGCGGCTTAGTCCCGACGAAATCATCTTCTGGCAATACGGGTTCTTCCAACTCAACGCCACGCTGGTCTTCACCTGGGTGGTGATGCTCGTGCTGGTCGTCGGCGCGACGCTCATCACGCGCAACCTATCCGTCGGACTGAACCGCGCCCGCTGGCAGAATCTGCTCGAAATCATCGTCCTCGCCATCGAGAAACAAATCGAAGAAGTCGGTCTGCGTCACCCGAGAAAAGCGCTCAGTTTTTTGGCCACGCTGTTCTTGTTCCTCGCCATGTCCGCACTCGGCACGATCTTTCCCGGCTTCCAGCCGCCGACCGGTTCGCTCTCGACCACGGCGGCCCTGGCGCTGTGCGTGTTTGTGGCCGTGCCGATGTTCGGCATTGAAGAACGGGGCCTGGGAAACTACCTCAAGTCTTACGCGCAACCGACGTTCATCATGCTGCCGTTCAATCTGATCAGCGAGATCTCCCGCACGCTGGCCCTGGCCGTCCGCCTGTTCGGCAACATGATGAGCGGAGCGATGATTATCGCGATTTTGCTGACCATCACGCCGTTCGTCTTTCCGGTCGTCATGACCGCGCTCGGCCTGCTCACCGGCATGGTGCAAGCCTATATTTTCTTCATTCTGGCCACGGTTTACATCGCGGCCGCCACGCGTGTCCGCCAGCCGAAATCGGAATCCGAACCTGAATCCGAACCTGAATCCGAACCTGAAGCAGAACCTGAAGCAGAACCTGAAGCAGAACCTGAAGCAGAACCCCGCCGTTAAAACCAAGGACCGGTGCGCGGCAACGCACATTCAACCAGCAAAGGAGAAATGATGGACATCATGACAACCATCGCGGTGGCATCCATTGTCACTGCCGGCCTGACCACCGGTATCGGCACCATGGCCCCGGCGCTGGGCGAGGGGCGAGCGGTCGCGACCGCGCTCAGTTCCTTGGCCCAGCAGCCCGACGCTTCGGCCACCATTACGCGAACGTTGTTCGTCGGCCTAGCCATGATTGAATCCACGGCGATTTACTGTTTCGTGGTGACGATGATCCTGATCTTCGCCAACCCGTTCTGGAATCATGTCATCGACCAAGCCGCGGGAAATTGAGTCATGCTTATCGATTGGTTCACCGTCGCAGCCCAGATAGTCAACTTCCTCATTCTGATGTGGTTGTTGAAGCGGTTTCTGTACAAACCCATCCTTGATGCCATCGACGCGCGGGAGAACCGGATTGCCACGGAACTGGCGGATGCCGCTGAGAAACAAACCCAAGCCGCGCAGGAGCGCGACGCGTTCCGGCAGAAGAACGATGATTTCGACCAGCAACGCGACAATCTGTTGAGTAAGGCGAAGGATGAAGCCGAAGCCGAGCGTCATCGCCTGGTCGATGAAGCGCGGCAGGCCGCCGAGGCATTGCGTGCCAAACGGCAGGAAGCCCTGCACCGCGAACGCCAGAGCCTGAATCACGAACTCAGTCGCCGGACTCGGGAGGAAGTTTTCGCCATTGCCCGCCAAACGCTGAAGGATCTCGCCGAGACCAGTCTGGAAGAACGCATGGTCGAGGCGTTCACGCGCCGCCTGCGAGAGCTGGACAGCGAGGCCCAAGAGGATCTTGCCAAGGCTCTGAGAGCGTCGCCCGATCCGGTCCGCGTGCGGAGCGCCTTTGAGCTAGCACCGGAACAACAGGGCGCGATCCGGAATACGCTCCACGAGGTCTTCTCGGCGGAGATCCAAGTCCGCTTTGAGACCGAGCCGGACGTGATCAGCGGGATCGAACTTACCGCCGGTGGACAGAAAGTCGCCTGGAGCATCGCGGAGTATCTGGCGTCGCTGGAGAAGGGCGTCGACGAGCTGCTGAACGAGAAGGAAGAAGCGGCGGCCAACGCCGATGCCAAAGTGGAACAACCGGAGTCCGAAACGAAGAGCCCGTGAATATGGAACCCGAGAGCCTTCAGAACGTCTTTGACCGCACGTTCGCCGGCCTGCGCCAGGCGCGGGAAGCCGTCGCGCCGCAACTGGCGCCGCGCGAAGTGGGCACGATCATCAGCGTCTCGACAGGCATCGCCCGCGTCTCCGGCCTGCCGGGCGTGGGCTTTGACGAACTGGTGAAATTCCCGGGTGGCGTGTTCGGCATCGCCTTCAACATCGACGAGGACGAAATCGGCGTCGTGCTGCTCGGCGAATACTGGCATCTGCATGCGGGCGATGAAGTCGAGCGCACGGGCCGAGTCATGGACGTGTCCGTGGGCGACGGGTTGCTGGGACGCGTCATCGACCCGCTCGGCCGGCCCCTCGACGGCCACGGGCCGGTGGCTGCCGGCGAGCGCGTGCCCATCGAACGCCCCGCCGCGGCGATCATGGACCGTGCGCCCGTCACCGTCCCGCTCCAGACCGGGCTGAAAGTCCTCGATGCCCTGATCCCGATCGGACGCGGACAGCGGGAATTGATTCTCGGTGACCGGCAGACGGGCAAGACCGCTCTGGCGATCGACACCATCTTGAATCAGGCCGACAAGGACGTCTTGTGCGTGTATTGCGCCATTGGGCAGCGGGCTTCCGCCGTGGCCAAGAGCGTGGCCGTCCTGCGGGACAAGGGCGCGTTGGATTACACCGTCGTGGTCGTAACGGAGGGCCACGACCCGCCGGGACTGGCCTACATCGCCCCGTACGCCGCCACCAGCATCGCGGAGCACTTCGTGGAGCGCGGCCGCGACGTGCTGATCGTTTACGACGATCTGACGCATCACGCCCGCGCCTATCGCGAACTGTCCCTCTTGCTCCGCCGCCCGCCGGGACGCGAAGCATTCCCCGGCGACATCTTCTACATTCACTCGCGACTGCTCGAACGGGCCACCCATCTGCGCGCGGAACGCGGGGGTGGGTCGCTGACCGCCCTGCCCATCATCGAGACCGAAGCGCAGAATATTTCCGCCTACATTCCGACCAACCTGATTTCCATCACCGATGGCCAAATCTATCTCTCGCCGTCGCTGTTCGAATTGGGCGTGTTGCCCGCGGTCGATGTCGGCAAATCGGTTTCGCGCGTCGGCGGCAAGGCGCAACGGGCGGCCTACCGGGCGGTGGCGGGCGACCTCAAGCTCGCCTACGCCCAGTTCGAGGAACTCGAGACCTTTGCCCGGTTCGGCGCCCGCCTGGATGAAGACACGCGCAAGATCATCGAGCACGGACGGCGAATCCGCGCCTGCCTCAAACAGCCGGAATTCGCTCCGGTCTCAGTCCCCGCACAAATCGCCGTCCTGCTGGCGCTGACGGCCGAACTGTTCGACCGCGTGCCGCTCGACCGGATGACAGACGCCGAACGGGCCGTGCGCCGGGCGGCGGAGGAGATCCCGGCGGAGGTGCGCGAGCGGCTGGATACCGCCGACAAACTGAGCGACGAAGATCGCGCAGCGATCATCGACATTGCCCGCAAAGCGCTCGACGAGTTCCAGCCCGAGCCGGAATCCGGGGACCAGCCATGAGCGCCATCGCAAGCCGTCGCCGAAAGTACGCCACGAAACCCAGGAGATTGCGACTTGGCACCACATAGCCAATACCACTTGGTTACCAAGGAAGTTCGTAAAGCCGACGTGTTGAAACCATCTCTGCACTCCCTGGGGAGCGATCGACCGAGGAGAAGACATGTCTTGGAGTAAACTCGCCGTCACGGGCCTTGTCATTGTGGGCCTATTGATCATTTACATGACATACCAAATCTGGGCCGCGGCATTCCTCGGCGTGCTATTTGCCATGAGTCTCAACGGCCCTGCCGAATGGGTTCGCCAGTACGTTCGGAGACCGGCGTGGCTGGCGACCGCCCTGGTCATGCTCGTCGTGCTCGCCATCCTGGCCGGGCTGGGTTGGATCATCGGGAGTCCGCTCGCCAGCCAAATCGATGACCTGAGCAAGAAGCTGCCCGCCGCCACGCAAAACGTGATCACTTGGCTGGAAAAACGCCCGTGGGGCCAGCACCTTCTGCAGCGCGCCGAAAACGCGTCGGGCATGTCGCCACAGGAGATGTTGCAAGAGAATGAAGCTCCAAGCAGACCCCGCCCGGCTGCCCAAGGCTCCTCCGCCCCGCCAGATGAGCAGCCTCAAGCCGATGGAGAAACGCAGCGACAGAGCGGCCAACAGGACGGTCAGCAGGACAAGGCTCCAGCAGGCGGATCGCAATTTCCCAGCGTGGGGCGGATTCTTCAATCCGTGGGCGGCGCGTTGGCGCTGGCGACGAAGAACGGGGCGCTGCTGGCGGTGACCTTGATGGTGATGCTGTTTGTGGCGTTAGATCCAGGCGTGTATCAGCGGGGTGTGCTCTGGTTGGTGCCGCGGCAACATGAAGCGATGGCGCGCGAGACGATGGACCGGCTCTGTGCGACATTGCGATGGTGGATGATCGGCCGTCTGGTGTCGATGACGGCGATCGGCGTGTTCACGTCGTTGGGCCTGTGGATGATCGGGATGCCCGCACCAATCGCGCTGGGGGCGCTTTCGGGGCTGCTGTCGTTTGTACCCAATATTGGTCCGATCCTCGGAGCGTCGCCCGGATTGTTGTTGGCCCTGACGCAGGGGCCCTGGATGGTGCTGGCCGCCGTGTGCGTCTACATCGTGGCCGAACTCGTCGAGTCCAACGCCGTTACCCCGCTCGTCGATCAATACGCGGTGTCGATCCCGCCCGGCATGTTGATCGTGACTCAGTTCATCTTCGCCATGTTGACCGGCGTATGGGGCACCCTCGTCGCCACCCCCTTGCTGGTCGTCGCCATCGTGCTGGTGCAACAGCTTTACGTTCGCGAGAGGCTGAAGAAGCCCATCGAAATCATCGGGAGTACGTAAACGATGGAGGAATCATGAGCGGCACCACCGCGAGCTTTCGCCGCAAGATCCAAAGTGCGGGCGATCTGCAATCCGTCGTTCGCACCATGAAGGCCCTGGCCGCCTCGAGTATCGGCCAATACGAACAGTCGGTACGCGCTTTGGGCGACTACGCTGACACGGTGAAGCTGGGGTTTGCCGTCTGTGTGCGTGAGACCGGTGGGGCGGCATGGATGGCGGGAGAGACAAGCTTGGCCAAGACCGGTGGGATCGGTGCCGTGGTGTTCGGTTCCGACCAGGGATTGGTGGGCCAGTTCAACGACGTGGTGGCCGAGGATGCGATCCGAACCCTGGCGGCTCTGCCGGCTCGCGCCGAGGTTTGGGCCGTCGGCGAGCGCGTGCATGCCCGCCTGGCGGACGCGGGCCTGCCGCTGGCGGGACTGTTCAGCGTGCCGAATTCCGTCCAGGCCATCACCCCGCTCGTCGGGCAGATCCTCCTCGAGACCGAAGTGCGCCGCAGCCAGGAGCACATCACCGAACTCCTGCTCTTCTACAACCGCCCCGCGTCCGCAGCGGTTTATGCACCTGTTCATCAGCGGCTGTTACCGCTGGACGAACTGTGGCAACGCCAACTGCGCGAACTTCGCTGGCCGACGAAAAACTTGCCCGAGGTCCAGGGTGACGGCATCGCGACGCTGCGGGCGCTGGTCCGCGAATATCTATTCATCTCGCTTTTTCGAGCGTGTGCCGAATCCCTTGCCAGCGAGAACGCCAGCCGCCTGGCGGCGATGCAACGGGCCGACAAGAACATCGAAGAATTGTTGGAGAACCTGAACGGAACATTCCACCGGTTACGCCAAAGCGGCATCGACGAGGAACTGTTCGACGTCATTTCGGGCTTCGAGGCGCTGAACGCCCAGCAGCAATGATGCCCATTGCCCCAAGCCGTTCCTGACAAAAGAACCAAGCGCCGGCGAGCGGGCCGCCGCATGATCTCGCGCGTCCTCTCAGGGGGCGCTTCGGATGTCGCTCGCGGCTTCGCCGGTGCTCGATCCGCGCCGGGGCGGCGGCGGAATCAGAACCGGCCGTACTGACGCGGGTTTGGACCAGTCGCTTCGATCACCCGTGGATACTTGACGCCGCCCTCCGGTTCCTTGGGTTTCGTCCGCATTCTTCGGATCTCGAAACGCCAATCATCCCCAAAGTCGAAATGGTAGTAGAGCTTCAGGTTCTTCGGAAGCGGAAAGATCTGTTCGAGCGTAAGCGGTCCGCCGCTGTCGAACTCACCCTCGTCCTCCGTGTCGTCGAAGGTCACCGCTCGACGGCGGTAGTTTCGTCCAGCGAAGAACTCGAAAGGGTGATCGCGGTCGAAGCGTGCCGTAGCCTGGATCAGATCGTGAAGATCAAGGAGAGTGGCAGCCGAGTCGATCTCGACGACGCGAACCCACGGTGCTTCCAACGTCGGCCCTGAGACACATTCGATGCGCATGGTCCAAATCATCACTTCGCTTTACCTCCCTCGGTCAGCATTCTGGTTACGAGCCGCGAACGGCTTTCCGGCAGCTTTCGATGCCGCCGGCTCGACCGATTCCGGCGCGAAGGCGGCCAGTTCGGGCGGCGTAGTCTGGACGCCATCGGCGGGCACTTCGAGCCGAGCGGTCCAGACGATGCCGTTCAGGATCAATCGCCGCAGATCGGCGTCCGCCCAGTTTCGGAAGAAATGAGGCATCACGATGCCGAAGCCGCGGCCGGTGTCCGCCCGCTGGACGCACCAAGCGACAGCTTCGGCGCGCGGGGCATCCGGCGGCAGCATCGACGTGGCCAGTACGGTGACGTTCGCAGCCGGTCGGTTGCCGTCGCTGCCGAAATAGTTGTTGATGTAGGGCTCGTCGTGCAGCGTGAACTCCTGCCAACCGCGATTCACCGGGTGCGAGGCCGCAGCGGGCGTGATCGTGGCGGCGGGGAAGATTCGGGCGACGGATTTGTGATGCGCGCACCCGGTGGCAAAGTAGCCGCCCATCCAGTGCAGCAGCGGATGCTCGCCGTCGGGCGCGACATCGTCCTTGCGCAATCCCGTGGCGTAATGCACGCAGACGATGCCGCAGCCGCGCTGCATCATGGCGGCGAGCTTCGCCAGCGTGCCCGCGGTGTCCGGCATCCGCTGCGGCGGAAAGATATCGCCGATGAACACGATGCTGCTGGCGGCATCCAGTACCGCGTTGTCCTGCGGCCACTGATCCCAAACATCCGCCTTGACTCCGGGCACGTTCGCCATGTGTTCCAGGCAGTGTTTCATCAGTCGCCCGCCCGCGGCAACTTCGTGGGAACCCGGCGGGTGCGTGCTGGGGCCGACCAGGATGAGAATCCGCGCGGGTTCAGCGGCGGCGACCAACGTCGTGGCAAGCAGCAGACAGGCGGACAGCAGTAGCCGTTTCATTCCGCTCATGGCTTCTTCCTTTTCTTGTCAAAGGTTGCGGGGGGCGAAGAGGCGGATTTGATAATACCAGGGTCTCGATCCGGACTCAACATCTGGCAGACCATTCCCCAGCGGCGGCTCCGCCGCCGCTGGGGAAGAGGGTGTCGAGAGCGCTCGACAGCTCGTTCTACCGTGGTGGTCGCCACCGTCCATGTCAAACGAAACAAGGCCAGAGAAAGCCGCCGCTACGCGCGCGACAAGAACTCGCCGGTCCGCGTGTCGATCTTGATCACTTCGTCCTGTTCCAAGTATTCCGGCACCTGAACGACCAGTCCTGTCTCCAGCGTGACGGGCTTCGTACGGCCGGTTGCCGAATTGCCGCGGACGGCGGGGTCGCATTGGGTGATTCGCAGCTCTACGGAGGTCGGCAGCTGGATCCCCACACACTGGTCGTTGTAGATCAGGGCCATCATGCCCTCGAGCGACTCCGTGACGTAAGGCAGATCTTCCGCCACGTCCTCCCGCGACAAGGCATACTGGTTGAAGTCGGTCTGATCCAGGAAATGCACCTGTTCGTTATCGGAGTACATAAAGCTGACCGCCCGCTTGTGAAAATCAGCTTGCGGCAGCGAGTCGGTTCCTTTCAGCACGAAGTCGACTTTTTGCCGCGTGACCAGGTTGCGGCCGCGGAATTTGTACAACGTGGCCGCGCCGCGAGCCGACGGGCTCTGGACGTTTACTTTCTCGATCAGCACGGGCGCGCTCTCGTAATTCAGGATGGCGCCGGGTTTAATCTCTTTGGCTTGCATAGACTGCCTTATAGTAAAGCCCCTGTTTGAGGATCGACTCCCACGCCGTGGCACAACTGAGCCAGGCACTTGAGCATGGAAATCAGCGATCCCGGATCAATATACTCGTCGTCCTCTGTCGAATCATCGCCGACGACTTGTTCAAAGTGAAACACATCAAAACGCGCGTCGCATTCGGTCAGCTGCTGCAGCTTGGCCTGTTCTCTCTTGCTCGGCGGCATGCTCTTTCGCTCCAGTTTCAGTTCGGCGATCTGCTCCTGGACGTCTTCGCCCGAGACAAACGAAAGATCCATGCCGGCAAAGTCGGCGGGCGCGATCACGGTCATCGATTCGACCTGCCCGCCGGCGTCGGTGGTGACATCCGTCACGCGATAGCCTTCGAGCCCCTCGAGTGCCTTGCGAAGCGCCGCCGCCGCCGGCCGGTCGGCTTCGCGGAACAGCACCGAGTAGGTCTCTCGCCAGCGATATTGGGGATTGGCAAATAACGACATCGTTGGCTCCTCGGGTTCGAGCCGCAGCCTGATCCGCGTCGGATTTCCGTGTGTCCGGCGCGCTCGGCTCGCTCACTGCCAGTGATCCTCGTTTTCCGGGCCTCCCGCCCAGGCTTCCAGCGCCGCCAGTACCTCGTCCCGCTCCTCGCGATTCGCCCACACGGATTCATCCATTTCCAGCCGGATCTCGTACCGGCCTTCGCACATGCAGTCGTCGTTGCCGCAGAAGTGCGGCAGATCGGAAATCCAGAGGATCCGATACAGCGGCACATGCTTGTCATCGACCACGCAAAATACGGAACCCATCGGACTTAGCCCTTCACTTGCGATAATTCAACGGATCGTCTTGCGGCCGCCTCGACGGCCGCCATGAGCGCCGCTCGCAAACCCCGCTCTTCCAATGCCTGCAGGCCGGCAATCGTCGTTCCGCCCGGACTCGCCACGCGATCCCGCAACACCGCCGGATGTTCGCCGCCGTCCAGGACCATCCGCGCCGCACCCAGGACGGTTTGCGCGGCCAGCTGCGTCGCCGTCGCGCGCGGCAACCCGGCCCGCACGCCGCCGTCGCTCAACGCTTCGATGATCGTATAAACAAAGGCGGGTCCCGACCCGGATAGCCCGGTTACCGCATCCAGCAGGGATTCGGGAACCTCCACCGCGATTCCCACGGCCCCCAGCATCTGCGCGACCAGATCCGCGTCCGGTCGCGTCGCCCCCGGCCCCAAGGCGTAGCCGGCGGCACCCGCGCCGACCAAACTCGGCGTGTTGGGCATGACGCGCACGACGCGTGGCGTGCCGAACCCTTCGATCAGACGAGCCAACGGCGTGCCCGCCAGGATCGACACCAGCAGCTTGTCCATGCCGCAATCGCCACGCACCTCGTCGATCACACTCCCGATGCTCTGCGGCTTGACCGCCAGCACGACGACATCCGCAGCCGCCACCACCGCTCGATTATCGGCCAACACTTTGGCCCCGGCGACGTGCGCGGCAAACTCGGCCAGGGCCGCTGCGACGGGATCGAACACCACCAGCCGCTCGGCGGATGTCAAACCGCCCCGGACCAAGCCGCCCGCGAGCGCCCGCGCCATCTGCCCACCGCCGATAAAACCAATCGTCTGCTGAATCATGCGTTCTCCTGACATGCGAGCGGAACTACGGTCCGCGCGGAGCCCAGTCGGCAATCTGCAGATTGCGGAACGAAATGTCGGTTGTCGGATCGTGACCCTGAATCATGATCGTCCCCGGTTCCAGCCGTAATCCCTTGCGAGGGTTTTCGTGCGGCGGGCGGTCGTCCGTCCAGTCGCTGACCTGATAGCCGTTGACCCATGCGGCCATGTGCGGACCGTCGGCGATCAACGTTAGATGAAACCAGGTCAGATCGTCCGCCACGACGCGACGCGCGTTCTGGCGGCGAAAGAAGCCGCCGGTGCCGCAATCCTGGGGCCGAGTCCGGTCGCCGTCCTGGAATCCGTTGTGAATCTGGCACTCGTAACCCATCATGTCGTCGCCCGGGATGCAGCGGAAAAACACGCCCGAGTTCAGGGCGGGGGCGTGCGTCCGGCATTCCAGCTGCAAAGCGAAATCGCCGTATCGGCCCTCGGTTTCCAGTTGGCCGCGGCCATCCCGGACATGCAACTCGCCACTGTCCATGACCGTGAACTTGCTCGCCATGTCGGGATACGTCTTCCAACCGGACAGGTCCCGCCCGTTGAACAAGCTGGCCATGCCTAGCGGCTTGAGGCGAATGTTGCGAAACGCGACCTTGCCGGTATTGAGTTGCAAGCCGATGTGCCCGCGCCGCAGCGGTTTCGGATCCGTATAGTCGAGAATCTCTTGACCGTTCAACTTGACGACCACGCGCTCGCCGTCCACCGTCACTTCGTACGAGTGCCACGATCCGCTGGGCGCTTCGGCGTCCGCCCTTTTTCGATGGACCAGGCTGCCGGTCGGAAACGGATTGTCCGCTTCGGCAATGTTTAACTCGTAGCAATCCGACGTCATGTCCTGGGGTTGTGGCGACGTGTGCAAGAAAATGCCGCTGTTCGCCCCTTGCTCGGCTCGGAAATCCACGCGCAGGACGTAATCGGCGAATTGCGTCGTGGTGTGCAGCAAGCCCTTATCGCCGGAGCTGACGACGATCGTGCCGTCCTGGACCCGCCAATCCGCTTGGCTGTCCGCCGTCCAGCCGAACAGCGTTTGGCCGTCAAACAACGAAATCCACCCCTCCGCCAAATCGCCCGCGGGCAAGAGCGTCGGCTCCGCATCGGCTGCCGGATTGACCGCGTCGCCGGATGGGTCAGCCGCCGAAACGGCCGCCGCGGGGTTCGCCGCTTGCTGCGGCGGGGCCGCCGGCCCGCACGACGTACAGGCGGCCACGACTCCAATCGCGAAGATCCCGGAAATCGCCGCGGACAGATGGCTGTGACGCAATAACATTAAAAGCCCCCCTCAATGGTACGAATGTCCCAGGGTCTGCACGTTCCACCCTGTTTCGGCTAGAATCTGGCAGGTCAAGCCGAACACGTAAATTTAACACCAACCCGCGTCTCGCAACAGGGTAAGACACCGATGAGCGACCAACCTGCGTACGGCAAAGTCCTTCTGACCTTTGCGCGCAACAGTTTGATTCGCGACATGACGTTTCGGACGAATTTCTTGTTGGACTGCGTTTCCTCCGTCGCTTGGTCGCTGATGAACGTCGGTTTTTATCTCATCATCTTCACCCACGCGGATTCCATCGGACCAGAATGGGGGTGGGGCAAGTACGAGTTCTTTGTTTTCTTAGGTACTACGTGGTTGATTAACAGCCTTGTCCAAGCCTTCTGCATGCCGAATGCGAACGAGTTTAGCGAGTTGATCCGCACCGGTAACCTGGACTTCGCCTTGCTGAAACCGATCGATACCCAGTTCTTGATCTCGTTCCAGCGGGTCGAATGGTCATCGCTGATCAACGTGTTCACCGCGTTGGTCTTGCTGGGCGTCAGCTTGTGGCACTTGACGACGCGGCCCACGGACCCCGTGGTGCTCAACGGAATCGTGCTGATCTTGTATCCGGTATATATCCTGACAGGTGCCGCGATCTTGTACAGCCTGACCATTGCGCTGGCGGCGACCAGCATCTGGCTGGGCCGCAACCAATCGCTGTACGATTTCTGGTTTTACATCACCAATTTCGCCCGCTATCCGATGGAGATCTATCGCCGCGGCTGGGGCATGCCGCTGTGGGGTTTTTTCACGTTCGTCGTCCCGGTGTTGGTCGTGGTGAACGTCCCGGCGCGGTTGTTGGCCCAGCCGCTGAACCCGCGCGCCTGGTGGGAGTGGCCGCTGGCCGGTTTCGCGCTGCTGGCGACGGCCTCGAGTCTGCTCGGTTCGCGGTGGGTGTTCAATCGGGCGCTGCTCAGCTATCGCAGCGCCAGCAGTTGAGGCCCCGGGAGCTTCATGAAAACTGCCCCCTGCTCCCGACCCCCTGTTCTCGAAAACTCGTTGCCTTCTGGAGCCAGCTCATGTATCAGTTCAAAAATCTTTGGGCAAAGCTGCGGTCCAGTTTCTGGTTTATGCCGTCGCTGATCGTCGCGGCCAGCATTCTCCTTGCGGCAGTTCTCATCGAAGCAGGTTCCGCCGAGACCGATGACTGGCTGGCCCGCTGGCCGAGGCTGTTTGGAGCGGGGGCGGAAGGCGCTCGCGGGATGATGTCCACGATTGCCGGCTCGATGATGACCGTGGTGGGCGTCACGTTCTCGATGATCTTGGTGGCGCTGGCGCAGGCGTCGAGCCAATACACGTCGCGCATCTTGCGAAATTTCACGCGCAGCCGCTTTACCCAGGCGGTGCTCGGGATCTTCGCCGGTATTTTCACGTATTGCCTGATCGTGTTGCGCACCATTCGCGGCGGTGACGAAGGAGCGTTTGTTCCCGCCCTGGCCGTGTTCTTCGGCTTCGTGCTGGCGCTGGGCGGGATCGGCACCCTCGTGTTCTTCATTCATCACATCGCCTCGTCGCTCCAGGCGTCTCGGATCATCGCCTCGGTCGCTCAGGAAACCATTGCCGCCATTGACCGCCTGTTTCCGGAAAACCTGGGACAGGGGCCGGACGAAGACGCGGGTCACCTAATGCTAAACCCGCGAGCGGAGCGGAATTGGCGCGCCGTTGCAGCCCACAAGAGCGGCTACATTCAGAGCGTGAATAACGAAGCGATCCTGCGTTTGGCGCGGGACAAACAGACCATCGTGTGGATGGAGCACGGCGTCGGCGAGTTCGTGGTCGAGAACACCACGCTGGCCTTGCTCGCGCTGGAAGACCCGCCGGATCAAGAGACGATTGCCGCTTTGCAGGCGACATTCAGCATCGACAGCCAGCGGATGATGGAACAGGACGCGGCGTTCGGCATCAGACAGATCGTGGATGTGGCGTTGAGAGCGCTCTCGCCCGGCATCAGCGACATCACGACGGCCGTCATGTGCGTGGATTATCTGACGGCGATTCTGGCCCGCGTCGCAACTCGGCAAATCCCCTCTTCACGCCGCTACGAGGAAGGCGAACTGCGCGTCATCACCCAAGGTCCGAGCTTCGAAAGCTTACTGGCCGAATCGTTCGATCAAATCCGCAGCCTCGCCAAAGGTGATGTTGTCATCATGTCGCGGATGCTCAACGCCTTGAACGTCCTTGCCGCTTTGACGGCCAGTCCCTCCCGGCGGCGGGCGCTTCGCGAACAACTGCAATGGATCGGCGAGCTGGCTGAACGCACCGTCGAGTCCGCCCATGACCGGGCGACGATCGACAGGTGCCTGGCGCGCACACGCGAAACGCTCGCAGCCGAGCCTGCTTTGTGACTCGCCCAGGGCAAGCTTCGTGCACCCTGCCGAGACGGCCAGCAAGATAGCCGAACAAGGTCCCAATCGCCACGCCGCGTTACCTCTCCTTGAGCGCGACGCCGAACAGGTCTCCGATTTTCCGGACCAGCGGCTGGTGTTTCGGGGGCGCGGCATCGTGCCAATTCTGCAGGTACGTTGCCAGCGTGTCGCCCTCGCGCGGCGGCGTGCTGTTCAGCCACCGCACCGCTTCCCAACGATCGGGCTGCTCCTCGAAGACGTGCAGCAGGACGACGGCCATCGCCCCGTTCAACTCCCAAGAAACGGGGTTCCTTTCCAGTTCAGCCTGGTGCGCGCGGTAGAACTCCGGCAACCCCTGGGCGTGGATCTCGTGCAGCCTGTGGCGTTTCCGCACGATGTCGTCCACATAGTCCCGCAGCGAGTCGCGGTAGTCCTGCCAGTGCTCGAAGGGCGGGGCCGTCTTCCAGGTCCGCGACATCGACCGCATCACGTACAGCGATGCCGTTTCGCACAGGACCTCCTCGAACCAGCGGTTTCCCTGGTAGCTTTGCCGATAGCCGCACAGCACGTGGCAGAACTCGTGGGCGAACTGATAGGCGTATTGGGACCAGTAGCTTTTTTCGGTGTCCAGGCGCATGACGATCTCGCCGCGATCGTTCCGCTGATACAGCGTAATCGGCCCATTGCGTCCGCGCGTCACGACGATGGGTTCAATCTGCCAGTCGGGGAAGAACTGCCACAATTCACGCCCCGCCGAATCGAGCACCGCCCGGATATCGGCCTCACTCGCGGCGAATCCCTCCGCCTCGACGCGATAGACAGGCAACGAAACGGGCTCGCCATCGTTCGCGAGCCCGGCGACGCCAACGACGACCAATACGCGAAATATCCAAAACGAGTACCTGACTTGCATTCCTGTAATCCCTCCCACCCCACCTGGGTGTCCTGCGATGGGCAACGAGCGACTATCCAAGGAATTCCCGGCAACGTTGTTCGCAAGTTGCGGTAGCTGATCGAGATTCGAGTATAATACGTGGAGTCGTCAGGAATTGGGAGCACGAGTCATGCCCATCGAGATCGAAGCCACTTATAAAGATGGCGTCCTCAAGTTGGAGGAGCCGCTACCGCTCGAAAACCGCCAGCGGGTGAAGGTCAGCATTCATGAAGCCATAAGCCGAGCCCAGGCGAGTTACGGCCTGATCGGCTGGACGGGCGATCCGGAAGTCGTTCGCCGGATCGCTCTCGATCCGGACTTCAGTGTGCAGGAGTCGCCATGAAGCTCGCGGACATTCCCAGTGGTGAAGCCGTCTTTGTGGACGCCAATTTGTTCGTCTACGCGTTTGCACCCGATCCGGTGTTTGGACCGCTTTGCCAGCAACTGCTCGAACGGATCGAGCAACAGAACCTGCAGGGCTTCACCTCGTCGGATGTGCTCTGCGACGTGGCCATCGCCTGATGTCGCTGGAAGCGTGCGCGGTCTTTTCCTGGCCGTATGCACGAATCGCTCAGCGGCTCAAGAGCCATCCTGCCGAAGTGCAACAACTCCGGCGTTACCGCCAGGCTGTCGATGAAATGCTGGCCATCGGCTTCCAGGTCCTGCCCGTATTCCCGCGACACGTCGTGGCCGGGACCGATATCAGCCGCCAGTCGGGATTGTTGATGCGCGACGCAGTGCTTGTCGCGGTGATGCAGGAAAACGGCCTGACGCACCTTGCCAGTCACGACGCGGACTTCGACCGCGTTTCGGCCGTTGTCCGCTATGCTCCCGCGTAGGCAGGACGGGACCAGCGGCCGATGCCGACGGGGGACGATCCGTGTTCCATCGTAAAAGCTGCCGGCGTGTCGACATCACGATTCCTTCGCTGTACACAGCGACGTACCGCCACCAGTTCCGCCTCGGTCCGCGGGCCGTTGACCCAATCCGGCCAACGCGGCTGGGGCCACGCGGCCAACAACGCCTTGGCCAGTGGTGTTGCTCATGGTCGCGGCCCGATCTTTGAGACGGCCAGCGCGTGCGCCATGTTCTTGGCTGGGAACGTGCGGCCGGAAATCCGCACCCGTTCGTCGTCCCGGACAGCAGCTACGTCTGCCGCCTGCGGGACAACAGCGCCCCGCAGGTTTTGCAAGACCGGCCCTTGTCGGAGGAGGCCAGCGCCGCCGGTGTCTTGAGTGATCATCAATTTGTCAGGTGAACGTGCTGGGGAAGTGGCGAAAAGCATGAGCGGTAGTGAGGACCTCACCGCCGACATTGCGTCGGCGGAAAGCTACCTGACAGCGGCCTTTGAGGCCCCTGGGTTTACCCCAGGGGAGCTTCACCCCCCACCCAGAAAATCGGACACAAAATATCTTTCCCGCCGCCGCCGCTGGAGGCGGCGGCCGGGAAAGGATGGGATGTCGGGCGGTCGCGTTTCTAGGCGGACGGTGAACGGGCCCGCCATCGTTCGCGCGCCCGGCGACGCCCACGACGACCAATACGCGACATATCCAACACGAGTACCTGACTTGCATTCCTGTAATCCCTCCCACCAGTCCGGCCTGCCCCCAACGTTGCAGAAGATCCGGCGAACGGCGCGCGAACGCTCGCCGGATTTGCCGGCGTTAGGCGGCATTCCCCGGCGATCCGTCTACTTCATCCTCGTTGAGCCTTGCGGTCGGATGATAGATCGGAACAGCAGAATGTCCCCTTTTTCCGGTCCCCAGCTTGTTTCGCGTGCGGTCGTGCCGCTCAATCCGTCAACGTCTTTCGCACGTCCTTCAACAGCAGCATCAAGTGCAGTTCGTCCAGCGGCGAGGGCTGGAAGCCGAATTTTTCGTAGAACGCCTTGGCCGCTGCGTCCTTCGCATGCACGATCACGGCGCGCAATCCGGCGATGTCGGCTGTATGGAGCGTACGCAGCAAGGCGTCTTTCACGAGCCCTTTGCCCAACCCTTGGCCTCGCTCGCCACGGTCCACGGCCAGTCGCGCCAGGAGCATCACGGGGATCGGGTGCTGGGCCAATCCTTGGCGAATGCGTGGAGCGGCGGCTTGATGTTCAATGCTGGCGTACGCCAACGTGTAGTAGCCGACGACGCGTTTTCCACGCGTTGCGACGTAGGTCCGGGCCGCACCCGCCTGCTGATTCGTCCAGGCGAATCGCCGCAGATAGTCGTTCAGGCGCTCGCTGCCGCAGTCAAAGTCCTCACAGTGATCGCTGGTCACCACAGGGTCGCCAGGTTCGGATACGTCGGGATGGTGCGGTCGGAGGTGAGCAGGGTCAGGGATTCCCGGATCGCGGTGGCGATGAGGACGCGGTCGAAGGGGTCGCGGTGAATGAGTGGAAGATCCGCGGCCGCACAGAGCAGAGCGGCGTCCAGCCCGGTTGGGGAAAGTGTGAGTTGGTAGCGTCGGGCAAGGCTCACGACGTAGTCGAGCGGCGGTTGCGGCAGCGTGAGCTTTCCGGCCTTGACCTTGATAGCCAGTTCCCACGGGACGACGGGGGAGATCAGGGCCAAGCCCGCCGCCTGGAGCGCTGTGCGGGCATTGGCCGATAGCGTCCCGGCTGCTAAGTGCAAGAGCGCATTGGTATCGAGCAAGAGCCTCATCGCAAGTCAGACGGCCATTCGTCTTCGCCGAGCGGCTCGGCGGGGTCGTACCCAGGGGCAAATACGGGGCGAAGGCCTGGATCGGGCGTCAGGTCACGTTGAATCCCGCGCTGCGCCGACTGGCTGCCAAAGGCGTGAATCTCGGCCACGGGCTTACCGTGACGCTGCAGAACGACGGTCTCCCCACGCTCCTCGACGGCTTTCACCAGTTCGGAAAGGCGGGTCTTCGCTTCGTGCATGTTGACGGTGATCATGATTAGCTAACTTAGTCAGATTTCGCCATGGTGTCAATGGCTGGGGTGACGCTGACGCGTTCCAACTGGAGTGGTGCGATCAGGAACTGAGCCCAATCATCGGCGAGCCCGGTCCGTGGAACCGTCGCGTGGAGGTGCTGGTGAAAGTGCGTTTGCTGACCGGCCAGGAGCAGTGGATCCTGCTGCACGTAGGAATCCAGTCATCCGCGTGGAGCGGTGTTTCACAAGCGTTCTTTCGGGAACATCGCCCCACGGAGGCAAGCTCCGTGGTGACGTCGAGGCGTCGTTGGCCGGCATTTCTGGTCGTGAACATCGCTCGACGGGACAAGCCCCGTCGTGGCAGAAATCGCCTCTGAAGCCCTTAACCTCGTATCATTCGGGGCTGAGATCGTGGTGGGCGGGTGAATTCGCCTGGAGTCGTAGGTTGGTTCTGCCCGTCGCGCCCAACGTGCCGCCGCCCTGCCTGGACGTGAATGATGACGGCTCGGTCGGTCCCCTGGATGTGCTGGCGGTGATCAATTACATCAACGCCCGTCTTGGGGCCGGAGCCAGCGAGGAGAGGCCGTCCTGACGGCTCGGTCACGACACGGGGTGAGTAGCCCGTCTTTGTTCCTGTTGCTCCGTTCATCGACCGGTGCGTCTTGCAAGTGGGGCGCAACGCCGGCTTCCTCGACAGCCTCAGGGAATGAGCTGCTTGCCGAAGGCCAGCGCAAGGCCGCGCGCATGCACGTATCGACGCCTTCAAGCGAAACTCACGTCGAGTTCAAGTTGATGATCGTCAGCTTGGCGGCCGAGTACTTGGCTTGCAGCCACTGGCCGACCGCCGCCGTCCATTGGCCCTGGGCATGATTGCCACCGGCGAAGACCGCCACCGTCACGTCCTGGCCGCTTGCGAGCTTCTCCGCGACGTTACCCAGCCCCCGACGCGATTGGAGTTCCGCCGCCGGCACGGGTTCGCGTCCGGGAAGCTTGAAGAAGCGTTGGGTGGTGAATTCCCCCAGTGCCGCGGCTCCCGGCGTTTCGACGATGGGCCAACTGGCTCGTAGCGGATCCTCGTAGGGGCCGATCTTCTCGAACGGAATCGGCTGGAACCCGAGCTTCAGGGCCGGCGAGTCGGGTTGCAGGCGGTAGTCGTGCTTGGCCGGGTCGACGAACTTGGGATCGGCCAGCAGCGAGTGTCCGTCTTTGTCTTGCTGTCGCCACTGGTTCCAGTCCAGCAGGCGCGCGGCGTCCGGACGCAACGCGAGGCTGAACTTCAGCGGCAGTTCCGGCGGCCCGTACACACAGTTGTTGTCGAACTCGAACCCCTCGAAAGCCGCCTTGTTCCCGCTGAAGGTCCAGACGAGTTGCCCGTTCGCCCAACTGTCCTTGTTGCGCTGGCGCATCATCTGCCCACCGTCGGGCGTGTAGTAGATGATGTTGCGGGCAAACGTGCCGGGAGCACACGTGTGGTGCGTTGCCGGATCGTCGGTGTACGTGGCCAGTTCCGGATAGTGCTGCAGATACGTGTCGTACCCGCCCTTGTCCCGCAAGGCTTGGATGTAGGAGTAGGACAGCTTGTCAAGATCCGGGTAGCTGCCACTGCTGGCCCGGAAGGCGGGCGCGTCGACGATGATGTTGTTCTCCCAGCGGTTGTCGCGTCCCTCGTGGTTGAACAAGCCGCAGACGGGCACACTGTAGAGCACGTTGCCAAACACCGTGCAGCCCACCTCGGGAGCGTCCAGGTAGATGCCCCAGGTGAAACCCGGATAATGAAACTCCACCTGACCGTTGCGGACCGGGTTCCAAGAGTTGCTCTTCCCAAACCCGCCGACGTGGTGAAACACGTTGTAGCGAATGATCGTACCGCGCTGGGTGAAGTCCCGCGAGGACATGTACAGTCCTCCGGTGTCCTCGGCGCCGAGGTTGGTGTGGTGGATGACGTTGTACTCCACGACCTGATCGTTGCCTCCAACCAGAATGCCCTGGTGGTAGCAGTCGTGGATCAGGTTGTGACTCGCCCGGTTGCCGACCCCCGAGAGATTGACGCCCGTGTTATAGGTGCGCTGGAAAGCGGCGATGTGGTGGATGTAGTTGTTGTCGGCGTAGCAGTCGCCACGAGTCAGAGTCTGGCGGTCGCCGGCGTTAATGCTGACGCCTCCGGCGCCGGTCGCGTCGATATCGTTGCCCGCCGCTCCCGTGTTGCGTCCACCCACGATCGACACGGCCCACGACCCCGTGTTGCGGATGGTACACTCGGCGACGAGACACCCTTCGCAGTCTTTGAACACCACCGCGTTGCCGTTACAAGCCTCGATCGTCAATCCGCGCACGGTCACGTTGTCGGCGTCGTTGGCGACAATTAGCGATTCGGCGACCGGCACACTGATCTCACCCGACGTCAAGTCCGTCGGCGGCCAGAAATACAGTCTCGCCTGGTCGCGATCCAAGTACCACTCGCCCGGAGCATCCAGCTCGGCCAGCAGGTTCTGCACGAAATAGCGGTCGCCGATCATCAGGCCGTAGCTGACCGGCCGGCCCAACCAGATGGTGTCGGTCTCGTTGTCCACGAACTTCACGGGCACGATGTTCCACGCCCAGCCGTAAGCCGGATGAATGGCGATTTCGGCTCCCAGAAACGCCTTCTCCCACGAGCGCTTGATGACATCGCTGGTTGCGGTGAAGTGGTCCTTGACGCGCGGGACGTTGTCGGACACCGAGCGATTGGTCGCCGGGGCAAGATCGGCATCCAGGACGTAAGCCCACTGGCCGAAGTGCGGATCACGAGGATCGACGTTCGGGTAACGGGCCATGACTTGACGCTCGCCGCGGAAAAACAACTGACGAAACGCCACTTTTTCCAGCGGAGTGCCCTTCAGATCCGCCACCACGATCTGACCCTTCCAAGGCTCGAATCCACTGACGGGCAACGCGGCGGTGAGGATCACGTGCTCGTCTTCATAGGCCCGCCACACAACAGGCGTCTGCGGAGTCCCACTGTCCCGCGGGCCGAGGGCAATCGCTTCGGTCATTCGGTACGTTCCGGCCCGCAAATTGACGACGACACCGTCGCCGAGCTTCCCGGCAGCCTTGAGTCGGCGCACTTCGTCCCGCGCCCGAACGAGAGTCGCAAGCGGACCATCTCGGCCATCCTGAGCCGGAGCCGGAAGGCTACCGGACCAAGCGTCGTTGCCGCTGGGAGAGACATACAAGCCAACCGCCGACCGAGCGCTGCCGGCGCCAGCCATCATCAGGGTGCCTGCCATCAAGAACAATCGCATACGCATGGGTTTAGCTCCTTGAGTTCTCGCGACGGCCACGTCAATTGGTGTGTCCGAAAGGGGAAAGCGGTCATGAACCCCCTTGTCAGATGGAACACGGAATTGTACTGAAGCAGTTGGATCTTGTCGCGGTGGTCAAGCTCAATCGCATGCTCGAGGCTTCCACGCTTCGGCCGGCTTCCGAGCCGCCCGCGGCGACGCGCGCCCACCCCCGGTAGGCGCCGGCGGCGGGATCGTGAAGGTCCAAGTGCAACGTTCGGCTCCAGTGAACAGGATTTCCGCCTTGCCGCGGCGTGCAAGCGAGCAGTGCCACGGCGTGGCACTGCTTGGAACCGCGCCGATCTCCATGTCAGGAGTTTTGCGTTCCTTGGCGCCGTTGGCCGTTTTCGTCGGTGTTGAGGCGATCGCGTCGAACTCGTCCTGCATCAGGACTGGGCCACGTAAGTCCCATTGACCTGTGGCCTACCGGTTCGGGCAATTGCGTTGCCGGATTGGCCATTGCGTTGCCGATTCTGCATCATCTGCCCGGCACCTGTCGTTTGTCCGGAACTGCCCTGCCCGCCACAGGAACCATCTCGAAGGCGTTGCTGCTGCATGGTTCCACTTTGCCGGGCACCTCCAGCCCGAAGGTTTCCTTCCATGGCCTGCCGCCGCACACCCGCTGCCCGTGCCGTCGAGACATTCTTGCTCACTTCGATCGGCTGCAGGACGAATTCGCACGTTGGAGTGAGAAGAGATGCACGACGCGTGCCAAAGATTGTTTGACGATCGCGAACGACGTCCCCAGCGGCGCCGTTCGACTTTTGTTCCGTTTTCCGAGCCGGGGATTCACTGGCCTGTTGAGCTTCAGGTCATCGGTCCTGAAACACAGAGGCACAGAGGACACGGAGAAACGAAGTTTAGGATACAATCGAGTTGTGCGTTGGCGGGTACTGGGCGGGTCGCGAGTCTTTGCGGAGGTGAACGATGTATCGATTCAGCTGGTTTGGCGTCGTCGCACTGCTGTCCGGGTGTGGCGTGTGGCAGCTGGCTTATTCGCAAGCGGCAGAATCGCCACCGCGGGCGGCCTGCGTCGTGCTGGCCGACCAGCGGACCGCCGAACCGGTGACCGCCATCGCCGCGGAATACCAGCGGCGAACGGACGTCTCGGTGACGGTCCAAGCGTTGGCCGCGGCGGACCTCGAAGTTCGCTTGAAGAACAAGACCTGCAAGGCGGACGTCGTCGTCGGCATGGGCACAAAGAACGCCGAAGCCACCGCCGTAGGCTCCAAAGCACAGACGGGAAGGAAGCTAATCGATCATTCTGTCCCATCATTCTGCCAAAGGCATTCCACCGTACCGCATTTCCCGCCAGTGTCCACTATTCAAATTTGGGAGGCGGAATGCGTGGAGAGTTCAACCTCCCAGCGCGTGGGTTTTGCGGGCATTTCGCCGCCGCAGCTGTTGCAGGTTGCAAGACAAGAGACGGCAGAGGTACGGCCGGCCTTCCAGTCCTGATCCATGCATCCAACGATCCATCCGGATTTTTCCGTCTGCCGTGAAGTTTGGCATAGGGCGTGCGGTGACGAAGGGTGGGTGCCCGAAGCGGCTTGATCGAAGGGGGAGAGGCGGAGAAAGGAACGTTTGCAATGTCCGACGTCTGCGGCGCTCAGCCTGTTGCTCTGGCACGGCCTGCGGGGCGAGCCGGCCAGTTCGCGCGACATCGCGGCGGGCCAGGCCGAGTCGACCGAACGCTGATCGGTCGGAAGCGAGACAACGGCGGTTACTTGGTGGTCACCTGCACATCCTTGAACATGAACGGGTTGTCGCTCACCCTCAAGGCCTTGCCGCTGGCCGTGGTCACGTTTTCCAGAATGACTTTCTTGGTTCTGACATACGGAAAGTCCTCGACGTAGGAATCGTCGGTCAGACGCGAATTGAAATTCGCAAAAATGGCGGGGCCCTGGTAGTTCGCCGGATGGTTCGAGTCGTCGATGCGCAGGGTGTCGATGGTGATACGTTCCGGCATGTAGCAGGTATAGCCGAAATCGTGCTGGCCGGAATAGGACCCGCCGATCAGGCTGGCGCTGGTCGGTCTGCCGCCCGCTGGCACGAAAACGCAGTTGCGGATAACGAATTCTCCCTGCCACGTGCTGCCGTAGTCAGAGCGCAGACTGATCAGGTGCCTGCCGTGGATAGTGGTGTTCTCGACGATGAAGATCCCGCTGCCGATGGCGTTGATGCCTTGATGCCCCAGCGTCGAGTTGCGGATGGTGGCATTGGCCACGCCCATGTGGGCATCGAACCGGGAAAAGGTGCAATTGTCGAAAACCAGATTCTTGCAGTAGTTGGACCCGATGATGCCCCAGTACCGGCCGTCGTTGATGTCATTGGTCTGACTGCAGTTCACGAATGACACGTTCAGGGCTCGGTTGAGGGAGATGTCGTAGCTGCCCATCGAGACCGGAACTCCCGCCGAACCAATGGTCCGGTACGTTTTGCGTCCGGTCAGGATGGTGTTTTGGACCGTCACGTAGCAGCAGTCGCCGATATTGACAAAGCCGCCATAGGGCGCGCCCTGGTCGCCTTCGCCGGTGACGTGATGTTCCAGCCCATCCACCACGACATGGGAACGTCGGATCGCGATGCCTCGGCTGTAGTAGGTGTATTTCGATTCCGCGGCGTTGGCAATGGTGGTGAAACGTCCTCCGGTGATGGTCAGCGTCGACTCGTTGATGGGATGGGCGGTGATGGCCGTGATCCGATCGAAATCCCAGATGATCGGAGTGTCCCGATCCACCGTGCCGTCTTTGTCAACGAGAAACACATCCGTCTGCGGGGAGCCATTATTGCGGTTCGCCCCGAACCGGATGTAGCGTCTTACGTGGGAATTGGTGACGGTGACCAGACAGGTTCCGGGCAACGAGACGTCGATTTTCTCCTGATTCCTCTTGAGCGAAGATACGCCCGCGAGTTTGAACGGTTCCAGCCTGGAACTCACCAGGAATGTAGGGGCGCCACGGTCTTGGAGATGGGTATCGTCAATGATGAAGGCAGCCGTGCCGAAATCAGTGTCGGTCTGGATGACCACCGTGCGTTTCTTTCCGCCCATGTAGTAGGTGGCGTCGTCGTCGGCTTTCACAGCAAGCCCGTGCTGATTGGCGAACGTGTGGGCCGCAACGAAGGCCTCGAGATCATCGGTCTTGCCGTCGCCCTTGGCACCAAAGTCACGATAGCGGACCACACGCTGCGCGGGCGCCGCGGCCCGGGCCGACAGACTCGGCCCGCAGACAATCATCGTGACGGCTGCCACCGCCATGCTGAACCAAGTTGCCAGCACACCATAACGCGGTCGAGAATAGAACAGTTCGTTCCTGCTTGTCGGGGATGCTGAAAACATGGTCGTCTTTTCCGGATGGGGGTTGCTAAAATTGGATTACCACAGGCGTGGGATTCACGAACGGTTGGAACGGTGTGGGGCTGTTCTCGCTGACGCGGCGGGTAACGAACGGACAGGGATTCTAACACCCGAGCGGCGAGATTGCATCCCTCCTACCGCTCTCCGGCCTTGCTACCAAGCGAGCTAAATGTGTTTGGCGCGTATTCCGTGCGAAGGGTCAGGGCGCCATGAAATCAACAGCCTGCAAGGGTGTTCTCTGTCGCCGACAATGACTTGGTGCCGGCCGTAGAATGCCGGGGATCATCGAAGGCAAGCACTATTACCGAGCGATCCTCCGGGACTGAGGCAGAGCCTTCGGACAACCGCGCGTGCGGCGCTCACATGGCAATTTCCTTAGGGGATAGACCAGCACATGGGCGGAGGGTGAGTTGCGGGTAAGCCATTGAATCGCGCGGTTTCTTGGCGTTACGGAGCATTTTTCTCAAAATTTTCTTCACTCACCACAATAGCGCGCAAGTCGTTATTTACCAGAATGTTGCAGTTACAGCAAACAATTAGATCCATACACGGCCAACAACATTGCGTTTTTTTGGTTGACTCCATCTTTCAAATCTCGATAATTCAGGTTTTTGCTGCCAAGGATTGTTGGCATACAGACCATCCGACAAAAACGAAGCCGTGGGAAAATGTTCAATTTGTTACTGCGGCTCGCTTTCGGCCGTAGCCTAATTCGTATCTGATCGATCCGTCTTTTCTCAGGAGGTCCCATCATGGTGCCGTGGCGATATACCCGGAATCGGGCGTTTACCCTCGTCGAACTGCTTGTGGTGATCGCGATCATCGGTATTCTGGTCGCCCTTTTGTTACCCGCCATTCAAGCGGCCCGCGAGGCGGCGCGGCGCAGCCAGTGCACGAACAATCTCAAACAGATCGGGGTGGCGTTTCAGAACTACCACGACACCTTCCGCAAGTTCCCGATGGCCTACTTTTTCAATCCTTGCGGTCCGACGGGCACCACGGACAACGCCAACTGCTGGGGGTGGGGTTACTCGCTGCTGCGGTTCATCGAGCAGGATGCCTTGTACGACTCCCTGCCGTGGAACTCCGGCTGGTATGGTCCCAACACGGCCGTTGCGGGCAGTCCCCTGCGAGACCCGATTCCGGCATACATTTGCCCGTCGGACACAACTGTCACTCAAAACACTGGCTTCTTCGGCAGCTACGGGAAGTCGAACTACGTGTGTAGTGAAGGCGTCATCGATTGGCCCAGAAACGCGACGGCGCAAGGCTATTCCATGGCGGACATTATCGATGGCACCAGTAACACGCTGCTGGCCGGAGAGCGAGCCTATATCACCGGTACGGTTCCCTTCCAAAGCCGCGGAAGCATCTGGGCCGGACGACATGCGAACACAAACGCCGCGAACCTGGGGCGGGCGGCTTGGCCCCCGAATACCTCCAACGTCGAACCTGGTGCTGACACCTGTCGTCGGCATAGCTTCACCAGCCTGCACCCGGGCGGGGCATTGTTCGTTTTTGTGGACGCATCGACCCATTTCATCACCCAAAACGTGGACTCCTACACGGCTTATGCCGATTGCGGGGCCACGGAAATTGAGGGCACGTTGATGAAGTCGGCGACGATCAACCGCGTGTATCAGAACCTGTACCGTCGCAACGACGGCAATACGATCGGCAACTACTAATGGAGCACCGCCCATGCAACATGGGGAGAACTCAATAATGTTCAAAAATATCGCTGCGGGTGTGTGCGTCACGCTGCTGGCGGTCGTTTGTGCGGGCTGCGGCAAGACCGGTCCGGCACGCTACGAGATCTCCGGCAATGTGAGCTATAACGGCATGCCGCTCCCCGCCGGAACGATCTCTTTCGATCCGGTAGGACAGGAGATGGGAGGCGGGTTCGCGTCGATTGAGAATGGCCAGTACGATACCGAGAAGGGGGGCCGCGGCCACCTCGGCGGGAAGCACTTGGTGACGATCGTCGGCACGGATGGCAAGCGGTTGAATCCCAACGACCCCGACTCCGGCATGAAGTCGCTGTTCCAGCCCTACGAGACCGAGGTTGATCTGCCGACAAGCAAAGGCACGCAGGATTTCGAGGTGCCCGAGTAGCCGGTCGGCACTCAAGGGTATTGACTCGTGTGGCCGCGGGCGACGATCGTGCTGGCGGAGCCGCCTGCGACGGCGGCCAGGTCCCGTGGCACTCGCGCGGAGGGGTTGCGCCGTTCCTTGCATTTCCCACTGAAGGCGGCCTCGCGACGGCCCCTGTGAATAATCCGGGCTAAATTTCTGGGACCGCTCCGCGGTCCGGTATGGAAACGGTCCAGCGGTCCGTGCAGGCTACTCCGCAGCGATCAGGGCGGCGAGCTTCACCCGCGCGGCCATGTAGGCTTCCGGACTCTGGCTCCAGTCGTCAAAGGAGCGCGCCAGGCCGTCGACGATCTCGTTCACCTGCGGCCGGTGGCCTTGTTTGGCGGCCAGCGTCATGTACTCGAAGTCTTCCAAAGCCTCCCGGATCAGCTTGAGCCGGATCGAGGGCGCCGGTCCGTGGAGTCCGGCGTCCTTGCCCGGGTACAGCAGCATCCCCTCGCCCCAGTACTGATTGCGAAAGTGCGGCGTGGTCCACGGGTCCTGCCCCTGGCCCCAGTAGATGCTGGACCAGTACAAGAAGCCCTTCACGCCATAGTGCCAACTGGCCCAGAACGGCGCCCGAAACTGTACGGGGGAGAAGTCGATCTGCCAAAACGGGGCGGTGCCCTTGCCCTGGCACAGCGCGGTGTAAGTCCAGATCTCCTCGCCCTGCGTCTGCCGCTCGCGGGCGGTCTTCTCATCGTACAAGCACCACAGCGGGCACCAGATGTCCACCGCCCCGTACAGCGTGCCCCACTCGGGGTTGGACGTGACGGTCTGTTCGGTGCACATGCGTTGGATACCCGAATCGCGGATCAGCGCGCCTTGCTGACGGACGGTCTCGTACTGCTCGGCATCGTTGGGCTCGTCTTCCAGATAGATGTAGGCCAAGTCGAGCCAGCCTTTGTTCCGCAGGTAGGCGGCCAGGTCGCGCAGGTACGCTCGGCATTTCTCCGGCTCTGATCGATAGCTGAAGGGAACGGCCAAGGAGTTCACGTGGCGGTCCTGGACCATCGCGCGCAGCCGCTCGCCGCTGCGGCTGTCATCGATTCCGCCTTCCGGGGTCCACTGGGGCCAGATGTTCCCCAGCGACGAAGGAATCGCCCGGTGGTCCAGCAGGGTATCGATGTACTGGTCCTCCACCGCGGCAAACTCCTGGGAGCCGGCGTCCATCCCGAGATGACGGGCCAGTCGGCCTCCGAGGCCCCCGAAGTTGCTGCGCATCGCGATCTGATCGGGCAGCGTGAAGGGCTGCACGCGGAGCTTCACGGGAATCGAACCGAGCGGCGCGCCGTCCGCCGTCACCGTGATCGTCCCGGAATATTCACCGGGTGCAGTCTCGCGGGGGATGTACACGTCGGCCCAGAAACCCTGGTTCGTGCCGGCCTCGACGCTCGCCGGCAGCGGCGGATACTTGGCTGCGGGGGCGCCGCCGGCGATCGGAATCAAGGCGTCCGGGTACCAGCCGATCGGCGCCTGAGAGCGATTGCTGGGTTGGAAGACATGGATGTAGTGTTCGCGAAACAGGGCGACGTTCTGGGCCTCGATCCGCCCTGCGGGCCCCGTCAGATCGCTGGCTTCCACGCGCACATTCGCCAGTGCCTTTGCCCCCGCGCGCACGATGACCCGCAACGGCTCGTACTCGTTGCGTGCGGCGGCGATCTCCGCTGACTTCGTCCCGCCCGGTTCGGTACTCCGCAAGACATGCTGCCAGGGAGAGGCTACCCAGACCACAGGTTCCTGACTCCACGCCGGGCTAAGTCCGGCCAAACCAACAAGCAGTGATAGGACCGTTCTGGACATCACACACGTCCTTTCTTCGGGTAAATAGGAACAACATGAGCGACGCGCTTAATTCATAACGCCCAATTTATAACCCACCTATTTTTCACGTCTGGCCGAAAGCTGTCTTCTTCGAAAATGCTAATCGAAAGGAAGCATGGGGGAAAGGCGGGACGAGGAGAGGCGGAGTCTGGGAACGACAATGGGGCGGAAGCCAATTCGCGGCGCGAAACCGCGGGATCTCTTTTCCGCCCTGAGGGACGGTTGTAGACTACGCAGGTGACATTCATCGCTTGGACACCGCTTTCATTATGTTCCGCCCATGCAAATCGCATCCCTCACCGCGTCGATCGTCCAGATCCCGCTTCGCCGCGAGATCAAGCACGCCTCGGCGACGCGGCGGGAAAGCGCCAATCTGGTGGTTTGCTGCCGCTTGAGGGACGGCACCGAGGGCTGGGGCGAAGGCGTGCCGCGGTCGTATGTGACCGGCGAGACGCCCGAGGGCGCTCTGGAGCAACTCGCCGCCACACCGTTGGAGGAACAACTCGGCCGATCGTGCGCGTCGTGGGCGGACGTGATTCAATTGTGCTGTGGGTTTCAGCCGCGAATCGCCCAGCCGGATCCGCGCGGCCACCGCGCCAACGCCTTGCGGTGCGCGGTGGAACTGAGCATCCTGGACGCCTTTGGCCGTGCTTTCGGCCAGCCGGTCAGTGAACTGGTGCACCACTACGAACCGGCTCGAGCGTTGTACGCCCCGCAGGACCAGGTCCGCTACTCGACCACGATCACGGCCGAGGGCCCGGTGCAAGAACGCCTTAGCGCGCTGAAGATGCGGCTGTACGGATTCCGGCAATGCAAAGTCAAGGTCGGTGTCGCCGGAGCCGACGATGCCCAGCGGCTTCGCCGCATCCGTTTCTGGATCGGCCGCCGCATGGATCTGCGGCTGGACGCCAATGAAGCATGGCAAGCCGACGATTTGCCGCGCAAGCTGGAACCGCTGCTCCGCAACCGTATCAGCTGTATCGAGCAACCGGTTCCGCATCACCAGTTGGAGTCCCTGGCCGAGGTCCGTCGGCAACAGGCCGTCCCGATCATGCTGGACGAATCCTTGACCAGCTTGCAGGACGCCCAGCGGGCGATCGCGTTGGACGCGTGTGACCTGTTCAATATCCGGTTATCCAAGTGCGGCGGATTCCTGGCGAGCTTGGAGCTGGCCGCCCTGGCCCACGTATCCGGTGTAGGATATCAATTAGGCTGTCATCCGGGCGAAACCGGCATCCTGTCGGCGGCCGGGCGGCATTGGGCCGCCAGCGTCCGCGGCATTCGATACTTGGAAGGTTCTTACGATCGCCACTTGTTGCGAGAATTGGTGACCTGCGAGGATGTGACGTTCGGCTACGGCGGGCGGGCTCCCGCGCTGCGGCGTCCGGGGCTGGGCGTCACCATCGTCCCGGACGTCCTGGCGAGACTCAAGACGAGCGAGACGACGTGGCGCTGGGGCCAATCATGACGCTGTACGCACCCTGTTTGCGATACTTCCCGGCCCCCGACGGCTATCGTTTCGCCGTTCGCGTCTGGAATCGTCCGGGCGTCGCGGCGGGCCGAGTCGTCGTAATCCACGGGATCGTCAGCCACGGTGGCTGGTACCTGAGCAGTTGCCGCCATTTGGCCGAACACGGCTTCGAGGTGCATGCCCTGGATCGCCGAGGTTCGGGCTTGAACATGGCCGCGCGAGGCGACGTGGGGACCTACGAGACCTGGCTCACGGATGTCGAAGCCTATCTTGCGAGTCTGCCCCCCGGGGTGCCGACGGTCTTGGCCGGCATCAGCTGGGGCGGCAAGCTTGTGGCCGCGCTGGCTCGGCGGCCTTGGCCGGATCTGGCTGGTATTGCGATGATCTGCCCCGGGCTGTTTGCATGTCAACAGGCGAACCGGTGGCAGCGAACGCTGTTGCAAGTTGCCGGCGCCGCCGGCTTGTCCGGCTTGCGGGTCGCGATTCCTTTGCGTGATCCCGCACTGTTCACCGCCACGCCTTGTTGGCGCGACTACATCCGGGACGATCCGCTCACCCTGCGCAGGGTCACGATCCGATTTGCCCTGGCCGACCTGCAGTTGAATGTTTACGCTCGAGCCGCCCCCGAAGATATCCGCGCACCGGCGGCACTGATGCTCGCGGGCCGCGAACGGATCGTCGACAACGGGCGAACTCGCGACTTCTTCCACCGCATCCGCTCGCCCGACAAGACCGAATTGGAGTATCCGACGGCGGGTCACACACTGGAATTTGAACCCGATCCGAGCCGCTATCTTTGCGACTTGCGCGATTGGATCGCCCGGGTAACCCGAGCATAGAATCGGTCGCAGCGGAAGAAAGGTGTGCAGGAAATCACCCAGGCCCCCGGTAAGCGTTTTCCCTAGGTCGCGGCGGGGTTTTTCGGGGATACGTCCGCTTTCAAACAGCTCTATACTGCCCAACGCTCGCCGAGCAGCGAGTCACGGTCATTCTGATAACTTGTTAAGAAGGAGGTGCCGCATGCTGGTCTTGACGAGAAAACTTGGGGAAGAGATTCGCATTGGCGACGACATTACGGTCACCGTGCTGCTGACTCAGCGAAATCGGGTAAAGTTAGGCATTTCCGGCGGCAAGGGGGTCCCGGTGGTGCGGGCGGAACTAGCCAAGCCAGCTTCCCCCGCTGTGCGCCCTTCCCCCGCTGTGCGCCATAGCCGGCGCGTCTGCAGCCTGGAGGCCGCTGGTGTATCTCGATCGCAGTGAACTTCGAGGCGCCGGGAAACTCGAGGCGCAGTACACGTGAGGTGCAGTAAACTTCGTCGGGGCGGCGGTCTGTAATGGCGTTTCGTGACGTTCCTCATCCCGTAATCAACCTAGCGGATGCCGGACCTGCGCCTGGGCGAGTTCTTGCTCGTTCGTGAGGTCCAAACGCAACGGGGTCATGGAAACATAGCCCTGTTCGACGGACCAGCGGTCGGTTCCCTCGTCGGGCGCTTCGAGCGGAATTACGGTGAACCAGAAGTGCTTCCCGCCCTGCGGGTGCGTGCCGGGCACCACTTTGCCGCTGTAATGCCGGACCGATTGGCGGGTCCAGCGCAATCCTTTCGGCTGGTCGTTCGGAAAATTCACATTAATGAGTTTTAAGGCGGGGTCGGGCAAGAGCAGCGCCAGCACATCTTCCACCCAGGGCTCGATGGCCTCGAAATTTGGCTCATCGTCGTAGACGGGGGCGCTGAAAGCGATGCCGCGCAGTCCCAACAGCACCGCCTGCTTGGCGGCGGCTAAGGTGCCGGAGTGCCACATGGAGTTGCCCAGGTTGTTTCCCAGGTTAATTCCCGACAAGACCACGTCCACCTTCTCCCAATGGTACGCCCCCAGGGCCACGCAGTCGGCGGGCGTGCCGTTTACCCGGTACCCCTCGAAGGAACCGATGGTGGTGCGTTTGTAGGTAAGCGGCCGAGAAGCCGTGACCGCGTGTCCGGCGGAGGACATTTCCACGTCGGGCGCGACGACCCGCACGTCGCCGAACCGGGCGGCAACTTTGGCTAAGGCGGCGATGCCCGGGCTGTAAATCCCATCATCGTTGGAAATCAGGATTCGCATACTGCCCGCCTCTCGCTCAGAAAACGTTCACCGCACCCGGTTCATTCTAGAATAGGTACAGCGATGTGACCAATCTTTGAAATCATGGGAATGGTGCTGTGAGAATAACATTAATCCACAATCCTTCGGCAGGCGATGAGGACCGATCAGACGCGGATGAGCTGACGGCGATGATCCGGGCCGCAGGCCATCAGGTCGAATACCAATCCTCCCAAGAGAAACACTGGCGGGCGGCGTTGGAGAAGCCAGCGGATCTGGTCGCGGTGGCCGGCGGCGACGGCACGGTAGGCAAGGTGGGCCGCGTGCTCTCGGGGCGAGGTATTCCGATCGCCGTCTTGCCACAAGGCACGGCGAACAACCTTGCCTGCACCCTGGAACTGACGGAAATCCCGCTGCAGCAACTGGTCGCGGGCTGGGCGACGGCACGGCACCTGGCTTTTGACGTTGGGGTCGCCAGGGGGCCCTGGGGGCAGGACACTTTTCTGGAGAGTCTGGGCACGGGACTTTTCGGCTGGACAACGTGCCGGTTCGACGATGTCGGCGAGCGAGACGGCGGTGAGGCCAAGGACCTGGAGCTTCGATCTGCGCGGCGATTCTTGCGCGAGCAACTACAGCAGTTCTCTGCATGGCCACTCCAGATCAGGCTCGACGGGCGGGATCTGTCTGGCGAGTTCCTGCTGTTCGAGGCCATGAATGCCCGATCGATCGGCCCAAATCTCCTTCTCGCTCCTGAGGCGGATCCCGGCGATGGTCTGCTGGATGTAGTTTTGGTCTCGGCGGACGATCGCGAGAAACTGGATGAACACCTTCGAGACCAGCCGCAGGAAGGCGAGGACCGGCCCGGACTCACGGTACACAAAGGAAAACACTTGCAGGTGCAAGGAAACACGGCAGAGTTCCATCTGGATGACCAGCCGTGGCCGGATAAGACGGCTATGGGGCAATCCTACTCGATCGATGTGCGATTAACTCCCCAAGCCTTGGCATTTGTGGTTCCGCGCCGAAATGGTTAAAACCTCTTAGGCGACCGGAAGAAACCAGCTTACCCAACGAAACCCGAAGCGTAAGCGAGGAAACGGACCGATTTCCGCTCGCTGACGCGTCGGATTGCTTTGTTTCTTCCGGTCGCGTGATACCAAGCACCCTCCCGGCGACTACGACCACCTGGCCCGACAACGTGATCTAGCATGCAGAACCATTTCACCATTCTCGATTGGGTTGTGCTGGCGGCCTATTTCGTCGCCACGATGTCCATCGGTTTCTATTTTTGGCGAAGGAGCCGGTCCACCGAAGGCTTCACTGCCGCCGGCCGTTCGTTGCCCGGCTGGGTGTGCGGGCTGTCAATCTTTGCCACGTACCTGAGCAGCATCAGCTATCTGGCCTTGCCCGGCAAATCGTTCGCCGACAATTGGAATCCCTTCGTCTTCAGTCTGTCCATCCCGATTGCCACCTGGATTGCCGTGCGGTGGTTTCTGCCGTACTACCGAGCGAGCGGCGAAGTGTCGGCCTATGCGCTGCTGGAACGCCGGTTCGGCGTGTGGGCCCGACTGTACGCCAGCGTGTTCTATCTGCTCACCCAGATCGCGCGCATGGGCGTTGTCCTGTACCTGATGGCCTTGCCCCTGGCGGTAATTTTCGGTTGGGATATCCGGTTGATCATTCTTTTCACGGGCGTCTCGGTGACCATCTACTCGTTTGTCGGCGGGATTATCGCTGTGATCTGGGCGGATGCGATCCAGGCGCTCGTCCTGATGGCCGGCGCGGTGATCTGCCTGGCGGTGATGATGTTCGGCGTGGAAGGCGGCCCGGCGCACGTGATCACGACGGCCGCCGCGGCCGGCAAGTTCAGTCTGGGTGAGTTTGGCGCGGGGAGCGAGACAGGACGGTTATGGTTTGATGCCGGCTCGGCCACGTTCCTGGTCGTTCTGTTGTACGGTTTGTTCCTGAACCTGCAGAACTTTGGGATCGATCAGAGCTATATCCAGCGTTACATCGCATCCAGCAGCGACCGCGAGGCGCGCAAGAGTCTTTGGTTGGGCGGGATCCTTTATGTCCCTGTGTCGGCTGTCTTCTTCTTGATCGGGACGACGCTGTTCGTGTACTACCATTCCGAGCAGCACGAGCGGGAGTTGCCGGAGATCAAGCAACTGGTCGCCCAGCAGCGGCTGATGCAACGGGGCGTGCATCCCGAGTATGAGAACGCTGCAGCAGGGATTCTGACGGAGAACTACCGCCGGGCCTTAAACGCCGAAGCGGCCGAACTGACGGATCGGGACGTCGGCGATCGCGTGTTTCCCCATTTCATCGCCAAACACTTGCCGCCGGGACTGACGGGATTGTTGATCGCCGCGATTTTCGCGGCGGCCATGAGCACGGTCTCGACAAGCCTGAACTCGTCCGCCACGCTGTTGATGAGCGACTACTATCGTCGCTTTTTCAATCCGCGGGCCACCGACAAGCAATGCATGACTGCGCTGTACCTCGGCACGATCGCGTGGGGAATCTTGGGTACGGGGATGGCCCTGATCCTGGTAAAGCTGACCGAGAGCGCACTGGACATCTGGTGGACGCTGTCCGGGATCTTCGGCGGTGGCATGTGCGGCCTGTTCTTGTTGGGCATGATCAGTCGGCGAGCGAAGAATCCAGCAGCCGTGGCGGGCGTTATCACGGGCGTGCTGGTCATCCTCTGGATGTCGTTCCCAAAACTGGTCGATTATCTACTCGCCCAACCTCTTGGAAGCGGGGCTCAGGAATTGGGCGTCCGGCTGCAACAAGATTCGGCCCCCTGGCGTAGCCCGTTCCACGCGTTCATGGTGCCGGTCATTGGCGCCCTAGCCATTCTGTGCATCGGTTTGTTGGTCAGCAGGCTTTCGGGCAGCGGGGACCAGCCAGCAGCAAGAAACGCGGGCGACCAAAACGGCCCCAAATCGAGTCAATAACGATTCCTGACACCGTGGTACAATTCACCGGAGCGGATGAGAGAGTCGAACCGGAATTCTGCGCCTGTCGCGAGGCGTGTTGGACAACCATGAAAACGTATCGGATTGTGGACCGCGGAGACGGTCCGAAGATCGAGGGGACTCGGATCACGGTGTATGCCGTCTTCGAATACCTCGAGATGCAGCGTTCTCGCGAATGGATCGCCGCCTTGCTGGGGCTTTCTTCCCGTCAAGTCCAGGCCGCGATTGATTACATCGCCGAGCATCGCGCCGACGTACAGGCCGAGTATCAGAAGATCGCCGCTCGTATCGACGAGGCAATCCGCCCTGGGTTCAGGAACGGTTGCGAGAGGCCCGTGAGAAGTTCCAGGCACGCAAGGCTCGCCAACAGCAGGATGTCCGCCCGTCTTGACACTTGCCGATCAGGATCGCATCTTCCGGGTCCGTCACTGCTGCCACGTGATCGTCGAGCGACTGCTGGAAATCCTTTTCGACTTGGACAACCTTCGCGGCAGCGGTCGGCTCTATCTTTCCTGGCCGTTGGGCGCCCTTGCGCATCCCCTTCCGGGTTGGAGACGGCCAGGAGACGGGCAACCCAAGGTGCGCTGCGTTACCCTGGACACCCCCGTAAAGGTGCTAACCTCGTTGGAGTTCACGCTTTAGCGTGTCTTCTGCGGCGGGCACGGCCCGCCGCGCACGCTAAAGCGTGAACTCCAACAAACCCCGAGCCCGCGGATTTCCCAGAAAACAGCACCTTTACAGGGGTGGTTACCCTGGGCTACGGTGTGCAACGCCTTCGGCGGAAGAGGCCGTGTCGGTCTCGGTGATCCCGAGCCACATGGGGCTGCTCACAACCGCTGTCCGTAAACAACCGGTTATCCGCAAACGAGTGGATCACCCTGCACGGACACGGGTGTCAGGAACCGTTATTGTGCTTTTTGGGGCGGCATTGAGGGCGAACCGTGCTTCCCGGGCCCAGGCGGCGGACCATCTCATCGGACAAGGACCGGGTCGCCACACGGATTGCCACCCTGCACGCTACGGCGTACGGCTCGACCGCTTCCCGTCTTCGCGGGGCCACAAACAACAGTGTCATTCGTTCCTGGAACCTTTTCGGGTTGCCTTTCCCGCTCTTCATCATTCTGCGGTTCCTTGTTCGATATTCTGCGGTTCATCGGGCTCATGGTTATCTTGCATTTCAATCGGGAATCGGTCAGAATTCGCTGCATCCTTGGCGCGTTTTGCCACGGGCGAGCGCCGGCTGCTTGGAAACCCCGTTACGGCCTCTTGAATTCGCAGATCTCCAATCTGATTGTGACTCGACATGACGATCTTGCGTCGCTATTTCATTTCCTGCGCCAGTGCCGAGTTTCGCACGTACCGCGAAGAACTCCGACGACATCTGACGACCACCACAGCGGAAGCCAAGATCCAAGAGGATTTTGCGAATGGTCCGGCGACGCTTTTAGAAAAACTGGACGACTACATCGTCAATTGCGGCGCCGTACTGCATCTTGTCGGAAAGTGGGCCGGATGGCGACCGAAACCCGCGGAGGTGCGAGCCATCTTGGGACGCCATGCGGATTTTGGCGCGGTGCTGCCAGAACTGGCTTCCTGGCTCGATCCCGAAACATGTCCATTCACGTATACTCAGTGGGAGTCTTACCTGGCGATCTATCATCGCATTCCGTGCTTTATCTACATCGCCGACGGTGCTTCCGCGCGCGAACCAAGTTGGACGGAAGACCCTGCGGAGACCGCCGCTCAGGATGCCCACCGCGACCGCTTGTACAGTCTAGGCCACGATCGCGAGACCTTCACGTTTTCCGATGCGCGCGAAGTGGCGCTCAGCTTCTACAAAGCCTTTGAAAGCCATGTGAGTGGTGCCGCGTTGGCTCCCGGGTTGCGTCCGCAGTCTCACGTGGCGTGGCCGAAGCCTTCGGTCCCGCAGCCGTGCCAGTTGGCGGACCGCGAGTGTGAATGCCGGCTTTTTTTCGATCTGCTCTCAGTAGACTCTGCCACGCGTATTCTTTTGATGCATGGTCCCAGTGATCGCGGAAAATCTCTGTTGCTTGCCGAATTCGAACGCCAGACGCGGGCGTTATCGAGGGTCGCCTGCGGTCGTGCCGAGTTCAAGGGCGGCCCATCCCTGCGGGAGGTGCTTTCCGAGCTATCGCAAGATTTGGCGGGGGCCGTACGATTTGCTCGCTTCGACCGTGAAGTGCAACGGATGGCCGAGGAACCGCTCCGCAGCGCGTTCCTGCAGGATTTGTGCGAGACTCGCCTCCCCGTGGTCCTCTTGTTCGACACCTTTGAAGATGCAACCGACGAAGCCCGACGTTGGCTCGAACACAGCCTGTTTAGATGGTGCGACGGTTCAGCGGCGTGCGCGTCGTCGTTTCGGGCCAGCAGGTGCCCATGACGGACGCGTCCACCCGCTGGATCGATATCGCCCGGATCCACGAACTGCCGCCGATCACGGACCATCTTCCCTGGTGCCGCTATCTGCGGGACTCGCTTGGGGTCACGCACATTCCGGACGACCACATCAAGACGATGGTCCAGGCCACGAAGGGAAGTCCCCGGCCGCTGGGCAACTTGCTTTCCAATCTACAGGGCGCATATTGAATATGGACTTCCAAGACACCCTTCAAAGCTGCAGCAGGCCCCGAACGATCCGCAGTCCCTGGCCCTGGTGACGTGTGATATTCTCCTGGCGTCGAGGCCGGAATCGCTGCGCCGAGCCGTGGAAGCGGCTGCAGTGCCTCACTGGTTTGATGCTGAGATTCTGCGGCATTGCCTGGATCCCGACTTGCGGTCAGCGGCCGAGCAATGGTATCGGCAGATTGTGCAACTTCCCTTCTGCGAAGGATTTCCGCTTCGCGGTGGCTACAACCTGCACGAGTCCACCCGCCTCGCGCTTCGTAAGCGGCTTTGCGCCGAGGCTCCCGACCGGCTACGAGTGTTCTCCGGCCGAGCGGCGAAGGCGTTTGCCGAACCATCGGTCCACGCATGCATCGAAAACGCCTACCAGCAACTCTGGGCAGATCCCGAGCGGGCGGGGCCGCTCATCCGCCGCTTGGAATTCGACCTGCGCCACAAAGTGGAAGACGGTTTGGCATTTGCGGTCGCCTTGCACGAATGTATCACCGACGACCCAGCCACGCCTCCGCTGGTCGTGGCGTGGGCGATTTGGGTCGAGGCTACGGTACGTGCGCCGTACTTAACCATCCAGGAACGGCTGCAACTAGCCCAACGCATGCTGGCTCTGACGGCGAAGACGGACCAACTCGACGCGCGGGCGGCAGCTTGGGTTCTTGTTGGCGATGCACTCGTCGAACACGGCCATCTGGGCGACGCGGAGCAGGCCCTGGGCCATTACCAGCGCAGCCTCGAGGTCAGCGAACGTCTGCTGGCGGCCAACCCCGAGTCGGCGCAGGCCGCGCGCGACGTCTCGGTGAGCTTGATCAAGCTGGCCGACTTTCTGGCCCAGCGCGGTTTGCCCGGCGACGCGGAGCAGGCCCTGGGCCATTACCAGCGCAGCCTCGAGGTCCGCGAACGTCTGCTGGCGGCCAACCCCGAGTCGGCGCAGGCCGCGCGCGACGTCTCGGTGAGCTTGATCAAGCTGGCCGACTTTCTGGCCCAGCGC
>Ga0351873_10029_pt1 | contig 42731 bp, 34 predicted proteins | sample TotcelFGM3001N11_FD_206764 | JGI IMG/M metagenome (GOLD analysis project Ga0351873, IMG submission 206764) | Enriched cells from coal bed in the Powder River Basin, Montana, United States - Total cells FGM rep2 HSBNCT.FGM.300.1.N11 ... | reverse complement strand
TGCCGATCGCGCCGCCCTCGATCAGCTGGCGCACCATCTGCAGTCGGGGACTGTATCGCGTCTGGTGAGCGATCGCCAGCTTGATGTTGTGCTGCTCGCACGCCGCAGCGATCTCGTCGGCCTCCTGCGGCGTCCGGCAAAACGGCTTTTCCATGTACACGTGGATCCCGCGCTCGGCGGCGGCCACGGCCATGTCGCGATGCTGATCCAGCCATCGCGGACCGATCGCTACGATGTCAGGCTTCGTCTCGTCCAGCAATTGGCGATAGTCCGCCCAGCCCTTCGGGGCCTTCAGCCGCTGGACCGCCGCAGCCAGTCCTTTTTCATCCGCGTCGGCTACGCCCACGATTTCACAGCCGGGAATGTCGAACCAAACCGTGTCGATGCCGTGGCCATAATTGCCTCGGCCCGTGTGTCCAATCACCGCGATACGGTACTTGCGAAGCATCATCGTTTTTTCCTCCAGCAGGAAAGAAGGTCCGAGTTACGGGGAATACGCGGTACACGGGGATACTCACGGCCAACAAGTGGGCCGTGCCACAGGGATTCACACGATCCGCACCTTCGCTGCTGCGCCCGGCATTTCGCGGACATACCGGGGAACGGCGTAACCGGGCAAGCGGGCGGTCAACTCGTCGACCAACTGCCGGCCCACTTCGATAGGCGTTTCGAAATGGGCCGCTCCAGCCACACGATCCAGCTGGTGTAAATAATACGGCAAGACGCGACAATCCAACAGCCGCTGCGACAAATCGGCCAACGTGTCCGCGCTATCGTTGACCCCCCGGAGCAGGACCGCTTGGTTCAACAACAAAATACCCGCGTCCGCCAGGCGGCCGAGAGCTGCTTCAACGGCCCCGTTCAGTTCGCGAGGATGGTTCGCATGCACGACCACGACGGGCGTCAGGCGCGTGCCGCGAAGCCACTTGACCAATTCCTCGGTGACGCGCTCGGGAATCACGATGGGCAATCGTGTATGGATACGCAATCTCCGAACATGAGGGATGCAAGCGAGCATCGCAGCCAAATTGGCTAGAGGTGCATCGCCCAGCGTCAGAGGGTCGCCCCCGCTGAGGATTACCTCCTCCAGGGATGGATCCTGCTGGATTTCCGCCACGGCTTCAGCCCACCGAACCCCAATCCCGCGGTCATCTTCGTACGGATATTGTCGTCGAAAGCAGTATCGGCAATGGACGGCGCAAACCCCGGTCGCTATCATCAACGCCCGTCCGCGGTACTTGTGCAGCAGGCCGGCGGCTCGCCGGGCGGCCAAATCGCCCACAGGATCCGACGTAAACCCTTGAACCGAAAGGATTTCCTCGTCCAAGGGCAGCACTTGACGCAGCAACGGATCGCGTGGGTTGCCAGGCTCCATGCGAGCAATATAGGAAAGCGGAGCGAAAACGGGAAAACTGCGGCTTGCTCGGATCGCAGCCGATTCGAATTCGGCCGACAGCTGTAGCCGATGACAGAGTTCGATGGGATCGCGCACCGCGGTCTGCAAGGCATGGCGCCACGCGGCCGACGGCGGCGTAACGGCGCGGACAGAATTAGTGGAAGACGTTAGAATAGTCATCGTTGGCAACATCGTAACGGTTTCAATCACAGAATCGAAGTGGGGACTAAGACCAGTGGGCGTTTACAAGACTAGTGATTTTCGCAAAGGACTGAAGGTTCAAATCGACGGAGAGCCGTACTTGATGGTCGAGATGAACTTCGTTAAGCCGGGCAAAGGCAACGCCATGTACAAGTGTCGGATGCGGAACTTGATCCGTGGTACGACACTGGAGCGCACCTACAAGGGAGGCGACTCCTTGGAATCTGCCGACGTGGAAGAGATCGAAGTCCAATATCTGTACCGGCAGGGTGATACGTTTGTGTTCATGGACAACAAGAGCTACGAGCAATACGAGTTGTCCGCCGAGCAGGTGGATGATGCCTGGAAGTACCTCAAGGAAGGCATGGCTTGCTCGATGGTCTTGTACAACGGCGTTCCGATCACGATGTCGCCGCCGAACCACGTCATGCTGAAAGTGGAGTACTGCGAGCCGGGCGTCAAGGGCGACACGGCGACCAACGTGACGAAGCCGGTCAAGGTCGAGACGGGCGCGGAGATCAACTGTCCGTCGTTCATCAACATCGGAAATGTGATCAAGGTCGACACGCGGACCGGCGATTACGTCGAACGCGTCAGCACCTGACGCGGTGACGATGATGCTCCACGGCAATGCTCCGCCGGCCGACTTCCTACCCACGGCGTCGCCGGCTAATTTGGCGCTTCGCGCACGCTTGTTGCGGTGCCTGCGCGACTTCTTTGATAGCCGCGGGTTTCTGGAAGTCGAGACGCCGGTGCTGTCTGTCGACACCGTGGTCGACCGGCATCTCGATCCGCTGGCGGTGTTGCTGTTCGACGATCCGCGTGAGCCGCAGGTCGGCCGTACCCTCTGGCTGCAGACGTCGCCGGAGTTCGGGATGAAACGGCTGTTGGCGGCCGGCGCCACCGCCATTTATCAGGTCGCGAGGGTGTTTCGCGGCGGCGAACGCGGCGCGTGGCACAACCCGGAGTTCACGATGGTCGAGTGGTACCGAGTCGACGATGGAATGCAGGAAGGCATGCAGTTGCTTTCGGACTTGGCCGAGCACGTATTCGGATGCGGTGCGGCAGAACGCCTCAGCTACCGGCAGGCGTTTCACACTTGCGTCGGTCTCGATCCGCTGATGACGCCGATTGGGAAGATCGAGGAAGCAGTCCTGCGGTGTGGCGTGAACCCGCCGGCCGGAATGGGTGACGACCGCGACGCTTGGCTGGACCTGCTGTTGGCCGAATGCGTCCAGCCGCACTTGGGCCGAGATCGGCCGACGATCCTGTACGACTATCCCGCCAGCCAGGCCGCGTTGGCGCGTGTTCGCGACGAAGACCCGCCGATCGCCGAACGTTTCGAGTTGTTCATCCGCGGCGTCGAACTCGCCAACGGTTACCATGAACTGATCGATGCCGGCGTATTGCGACAGAGAAATGCGACCGCTAACCGCCAGCGTGCCTCCGACGGCAAGTACCCCTTGCCGGAAGACAGCCGCTTGCTGGCCGCCATGGATCGCGGCCTGCCGCCGTGTACCGGTGTGGCGCTTGGTTTTGATCGCCTGGTGATGCTTGCCGCCGGTGCGGACGACATTGCCCAAGTTATCGCCTTCCCCGTCGAGCGAGCGTAGCAAGAACAAAACGCCCTCCCGACACGGATCTTTCTCCGACGAACCTAACGTGTGATTGCAGGGACATTATTGGATGCCGGTGCGCGCCAGCAAGTTGCCTTGGGCTACGGCGGCAAGCGGGTCGGCGGCAAATCCATCGGCGCCGAGGGAGGTAGCGAGTTCAGGTGCTTCAGCGAACGCCCTGCCCCCGACGAGGATTCTCACCACTGCGCCGTGGTCCCCGCTGCGCACGGCTTGGATGGTCTCTGTCAGCGTGACGAACTGGGCGTGCAGCGAAACGGACAGCGTCAGCAAGTCGGGCCGGTAGGACTCCACGGCCTGAACCAAGTCCGGAATCGGCATGTCAGAGCCGAGGTGGATGACTTTCCAGCCGTCCATTTCAAAGAAATCGGCGACGACCTGGAGACCGATATCGTGCTGGTTGCCCATCACGGACGCGGCCAGCACCGTCTTGCCGTTGGGCTGGTGAACGGGGGCAAGCTGGCGCAGTTGGGCGATGATCATCTTGGTCGTGGAGGTCGCGAAGTGCTCGTCCGCGATGTTGATCTCGTCGGTCTGCCACATGCGGCCGACTTCCTGCTGCGCGAGCATCAACACCTGCAGGCACAGTTCCGGTATCGTAGTGCCGGCCGCCGCCGCTTCCATGATCAAACGACTGGCGCGGGCGCGATCGCCTTCCAGCAGCGCGATCAGATAATTGGCGGCCAAGCGGCCGTGTGGCGTGTCGGCTTGCAGGAAGCTGGGGAACTCGGGGACAGGCCCTTCCAGGGCGCGGACCGCTTCCTGGCACACAACGGCCGCGCGGGATCCCGACTCGGCGGGCAGTTCCGCGGCGATCACTTTGGCCAGACAGCCCACGGCGCAGGGGACCGCGCTGGGTGGAAGTCTCCGCGCGGTCAGCAGACTCTGCAGCCAGCCCACGTGTCCTGCAAAGAGCTGCGGCCGTCCGGCGGAAAGAGCTGCGCTCAACTCGTCGACACAGCTTCGCAACACGCCCTGCCAAGTCGCAAATGCCTGGGCGCCCGACGCCTGCTTCAGATCAGGGTACAATTCGAGCAAGTCGCTGGCCGCATAGCCTGCCAAGCCTAAGGCCCCGTTTCTGAGCATTGCCGCAGTGATGGGATCTGTTTGGTTCATGGTTCATGGTTCATGGTTCGTGGTTCGTGGTTCGTGGTTCGTGGTTCGTGGTTCGTGGTTCGTGGTTCGTGGTTCAATGTTCGGGATTCGGGGTTCAATGTTCATGGTTCGGGGACGAAGGGTTCACGCCCAGCATTTCTCGCAGGCGGGTCAGGCCGCGGCGGGCGTGGGTCTTGACGGTACCCAGCGGCAGCCTGGTGGCTTCCGAAATCTGGCTGTGCGTCAAACCGTCCACCAGCGACATTTCCAGCACCCGTCGTTCATCTACTCGCAACTTGCCCATCACGGTGCGAATCCGTGCGGCTTCCTCCCGCACCTCGACGGTATCGGAAGCTGTTCTGGCAACGAGGGCCGATTCCTCTTCGATCGAGGCATCATCGAGTCTGCGGTTCCGCCGGCGAAACCGGTCGATCAGCCGCCGCTTGGCGATCGTCGTGATGAAGGCTGCTTCGGAAGCGACCTGCGGATCGAAGCGTGATGCACTGCGCCACACCCCCAGGAGGATTTCTTGAACGGCGTCCTCCGCGTCGGCGTAGACGGGCGAGAAGCGGCGAGCCAGCGACCAGATCAGGCTTCCGTAATGGTCGAAGCACTCGTCAACTGCTCGCGGGTCGCCTGCGGCAATCCGCTCGAGAAGGGTAAGGGCCACGGCAAAATCCTGCAAAGGCCTGGGGGGGAACGAACGAAGCCCATGCGGGCCCCATGTCCAGCGTCCACAGTTTACTTCTGCAGGAATCGCGCGTCTATTGATCGAATCAAGAACTTCCTTCGCCCCCGGGCTTTGCCATCCGCAATTGTAGAACGAGCTAAACCAACGGATCAAGCCGATCAGGCCCGAAGGCGGAAACTCGGATCCCGCCTCACGTCGCAGCCAAGGCGGACAATTCTCGCACGGGGATTTGCACTTCGAAGAATTGTCGGTCGCGAGCCATGAAAGGGCTGTTGTAGCCCATCACGCGCACCGGTCCACTCTGCTCGTACTGCCTCTTGTTCTGCTCGAGCCAACTCCTCAACCGCTGCTCGGCTTGGACCATGGCTACTTAAAGGTCGCAATTGGAAAACTTAAAAAATGTCTGAAACCGGCTGACGGTCTGGTGCGAACTTGACAGCAAGAGGTTTGGTCGTTCACGCTCCGCCGCCGTCCTTTGACCATGCTCCAAATCAATATGTTTCGGCGCGGTTTCCGAGGGCGACCTGAGCGCGGCGGTGCGCGTTCATCGTCCCCGCTTCTACCGGCATGCCCTCTGGGGAGGCGCGCTGGGCCTCGCCGACTCGTATCTGGCCGGCGACTGGGACTGCGATAACTTGACGGCCCTGTTTCGCTTGTTCGTCCGAAACGCGTCTACCGCCGACGGCATGAACCGACGGGCGGGTTGGATCGCCGGTCTGTCCGCCCGGCTGTATCACCGCTGGCACGCGAATCATCGCCGTGGGAGCCGGCGGAACATCGAGGCGCACTACGATCTGGGCAATCCCTTGTTCGAGCTGATGCTTGACGAGACGATGTGTTACTCCAGCGGGATTTTTCCTACCGGAGACAGCACGCTCCGCGAAGCCTCGATCGAAAAGATGGACCGCATCTGCCGGAAACTCGACCTTCAGCCCGGCGACCAAGTGTTGGAAATCGGCTCGGGTTGGGGCGGGTTCGCAATTCACGCGGCTGCCAACTACGGGTGCAGCGTCACCACGACGACGATTTCGCCAGAGCAATACGATTTGGCCCGCACACGGATCGAGGACGCCGGGCTGAGCGATCGCGTCACCCTGCTGAACGCGGACTACCGCGACCTGCGAGGCCAGTTCGATAAACTCGTGTCCATCGAAATGATCGAAGCGGTGGGGCATAGGTTCTTGGACGCCTATTTCGCCTGCTGCAGCCGGCTGCTCAAACCCGAAGGCACGATGCTGATCCAGGGGATCGTGATGAACGACCAGCGTTATGCCCAGTACCTGCGTTCCGTCGATTTCATCCAGCGGTACGTGTTCCCCGGCGGTTGCCTGCCTTCGATTGGTTCGATGGTTCAGTCCGTCGGGCGGGCGACCGATCTGCGTTTGGTTCATCTGGAGGATTTCGCTCCCCACTATGCGCGTACGCTGAGCGAGTGGCGGACGCGGTTTCTGGACCGCCTGGAGGACGTGCGCTGCCTGGGCTATACTGAGCGGTTCATCCGCCTGTGGCTGTACTACCTGAGTTATTGCGAGGCGGCTTTCGCGGAGCGGTACATCGGAGTGGTGCAAGTGCAGTTCGACAAGCCGCGCTGCCGCCGCGATCCGCTGGCGATCGCGGACCGGGCCGCCGCCAGCCCAAGGGTGTACGCGGCAGGATAAGATCGGAAGCAACCATGTCCGAGTTTCTACAGTTGCTAGCGGTGAACTTGGCTGCCGTGCTGGGGCTGATGTGCCTGGTTTGGCTCGTCAGCCTCGTGCGTCGCGACGCCAGCGTGGTCGACCCGTTCTGGGGCACCGGTTTCGTCGTAGTCGTCTGGCTGAGCTGCCTGCAAGCCGGGATACACGGTTCCCGGCCTGTGCTATTGGCCGTCTTGACGACGGTCTGGGGGCTGCGTCTGTCGTTGTACCTGGTGTGGCGCAACTGGGGCCGGGGCGAGGATCGGCGATACCGGGCGATGCGCCAGAAGCACGGCTCGCGGTTCTGGTGGGTCAGCATGGGTACGGTTTTTATCCTCCAGGGGGCGATCCTGTGGTTAGTGTCGCTGCCCTTGCAGGCCGGCGTGTGGCAGCCGGCGCCAGCACCGTTGTGGTGGCTGGATCTCGTGGGCGGCGGCCTGTGGACACTGGGTTTCGGGTTCGAGGTCGTGGGCGACTGGCAGCTCGCCCGCTTCGCATCCGACCCGGACAACCGGGGACGGGTGCTGGACCGCGGGCTGTGGCGCTACACGCGGCACCCGAACTACTTCGGCGACTTTTGCGTGTGGTGGGGCTTGTTCCTGATCGTTTGCGCCGCGGGCGCGTGGTGGACGATCCCCGGTCCGCTGTTGATGAGCGTATTGTTGATGCGGGTGTCGGGCGTGCCGTTGTTAGAAAAGGACATCGCCGAGCGGCGGGCGGGCTATGCCGATTACGTCGCCCGGACCAGCGACTTCTTTCCCGCCCCACGCAGGTCCAAATAGTCACACCACCGACTCAGATAGATCCGCGCAGGAGTCCTTCGCTTCGCGGGTCTGCGTACCCTGGGGCTCGCCTTTTTTCCGCGTCTCGCTTCATCGTGCCAGGAAGGTCCGAAAACGGAACAGGGCACCCATCGAACGGATTGGAGGGGATTCTGTTCTTCAGAACAGGATTCATGCCCGCCATCCGGTTTTGCGGGGTATTTCCGTACCCTATACTGTCGTTGGACTTGAGGGTGTTTGGCGGTTTGTTGTCAACCGCCAAGTCGTTGTGCAGGAAAATGATGCAGCAGAGTTGAAGAATCCATAGACGAATATCCCCAATGGCAGATCCGACAGAAGACGGGCCGAGTCGGCAAAAGCAAGCCGACGACGCTCTCCAAATCTTGGAAGAATTTTCGGCGGCGGCCCAGCTGCGGTTCGATCGTGTTTTGGCGGCGCGCGGACTGGGCGAAGCGGAGCGGGCGATCCCTGGCGACGGCGCGGCCACATGGGCTCGGCGGCTGGTGGAGGTCGGCGAAAGCATCGATCTCAGAGTCCAGTTGCTGGCGTGCACAGTACAGGATGCCTTGGCTCTTGTCCGGCAAGGGACGCCCGTTGCGACGGGCATCGAGCAGCCGGATGGCTCGCTGCGTTGGGTCTTGCTGTGTGGAATCCGCGGGCGGCGGGTACGCTTGAAGGGGATCGAATCCGGGGCGGACCAGTGGGTCTCTCTGCGGAGCTTGCGCCAGCGGCTAGGTTTTGGGGCGTCCGACGAGCCGCGACAGTGGGTGGTGGGCCAACCTGCGCTGGCTGGCGAGGCCGTCGCCAAGGGAGCTCATGGCGACGGTGATTCCCATTCCGTATCGCCGCTGGATCGGCTCTGGGGCCTCCTCTTGCCGGAGAGAAAAGACCTGAGGGTGATCGTCGTCTTCTCGATCATTGACGGGGTCTTGCTGCTGGCCACGCCGATTGCCGTCGAATCGCTGGTCAACACGGTCGCGTTCGGGCGATATCTGCAGCCGATTGTCGTGCTGGCCATCTTGCTGTTCACGTTTCTCCTATTCGCCGCGGCCCTGCGAGGGCTGTTGTCCTACGTGGTGGAGATCCTGCAGCGGCGTTTGTTCGTGCGGCTGGTGGCGGACCTGGCGTATCGCTTGCCACGCGCTCGCGGCACGGCCTTCGACGGCGCCTACGCGCCCGAATTGGTCAATCGTTTCTTCGAGATCGCCGCCGTCCAGAAGGCCACCAGCTCGTTGTTGCTGGACGCGGTCTCGATCATCCTACAGACCCTGGTGGGCATGGCGGTGCTGGCCTTCTACCATCCGTTCCTGCTGGGCTTTGACCTCGTGCTCCTCGCGTTGATCGCTTTCATTACCTTCGGCCTCGGCCGCGGGGCGGTGAAGACGGCAGTGAAAGAGTCCAAAGCAAAGTATGCCGTGGGCGAATGGTTGGAGGAGTTGGTTCGTCATCCCACGGCGTTCAAACTCCACTCCGGCCATCAATTTGCGTTGGACCGCGCGGACTGGTTGACCGTCGACTATCTGGACGCCCGCAAGGAGCACTATCGGATCGTGCTCCGCCAGTTGTTGTTTGCCTTGGGTTTGCAGGCCACGGTCGCCACGGCGCTGTTGGGATTAGGCGGCTGGCTCGTCATCCAGGGTCAGTTGACGCTGGGGCAACTGGTCGCAGCCGAATTGATCGTCACGGTGATTGTGGGTTCGTTCGCCAAGATGGGCAAGCACTTGGAGACCTTCTACGATCTGCTGGCGTCGGTCGACAAACTGGGGTACCTGTTCGATCTTCCTACAGAACGGCATGACAAGCTGTTCCACCTGCGGGCCGACGTTCCGGCCGAGGTTGCGGTACGGCAAGTCTCCTACAGCTACGGCGGGCAGGAGGGCCACGGACACGAAGTGCTGCACGACGTAAGCTTTGAAATCAAGCCCGGCGAGTGCGTTGCGCTGACCGGGCCGTCCGCTTCCGGAAAGAGTACGATCGTCGATTTGCTGAGCGGCGTGCGGCAGCCGGCGAGCGGCCATCTGGAATTGGACGGCATCGATCTGCGGGAGCTGCGAGCCGATTCCCTGCGCGAGCACCTGGCCGTCTCTCGTTCTATCGAGATCTTCCACGGCACGATCGACGAGAACGTGCATTTGAATCGCCCGCACGTCAGCGCCCAGGACGTCCGCGAGGCACTGGCCGCCGTGGGGCTGGTGGACGAGGTCCTCCAGCTGCCCGACGGTCTGAACACGTTGCTGCAAACCAACGGCGCCCCGCTTTCGACCACGCAAGCCTTGCGTTTGATGCTGACTCGAGCGATCGTCGATCGACCTCGGTTGCTGCTGATCGATGGGACCCTGGACGCGCTCCCCGACGAGATGCAGCGTGCCCTGCTAGCAAACTTTGCCGGCCAGGGCCGCGCCTGGACGGTTCTGATCGCCACCGGACGGCAGACGGTGATCGACCGCTGCGATCGCGTTGTAGCCCTGGGCCGGGGTCCTCTCGCAGGGGGAACACGACGGCGATGACTTTTCCGGTTAAGGAAGATTTAACGATCGTGGCGCACGGACACGATAATAAGAAGAGGAAGGTCGGATGACGAGCGATCCGTTATCGAACAAGACAGCACTGCCAGCGTTGAGGCTGGTGCAGTCCTCACTGAACGCGCGGCGGTTGGCCAACGTCCTGGTGGTGCTGCTTGTCCTGGCGATTATCGCGATGGCGTTCTTGCCCTGGCAACAGTCGGCCCGGGGCACGGGTAAGGTCGTGGCCTACGACCCACAACAGCGACAACAGACGGTAAGTTCGCCCGCGAAAGGCGTTGTGGCCCACGTGGGCGATGGGCTGGTCGAGGGGGCGAAAGTCAAGAAAGGCGACTTCATCCTGGAGATTCAACCCACGGCGGCGAACCTCGTGGCGCAATTGAATGCACAGTTGCAGGACCTGAAAACTAAGTTGGCGACGGCCGAGACGAAAGTCGAGGTGTATCAGCAAAACATCGAGGACTTTGCCGCCGCCCGCGATTTTGCGGTCCAAGCAGCGCAGGAAATGATCGAGGGCGCCGAGGCCAAACTGCAGGCCAAACAGGGCGTCGTCGCGGCCTACGAGGCCAAGGAATTGCAGACCCGCCTCAACTACGAGAGGCAACGAGGACTGTTTGAGAAAGGCCTGAAGCCGGAAAGGGAAATCGAAAAACTCAAGTCGGAATGGGACGTGGCGAAAGCCGAGTTGGAGAGCGTGCGGCGGGAAGTCGTGGCCGCGGAGAAAGAGCTGGAAGCCAAGAAGCATGAATTGGAGCAGAAACGCCGCGAGGCGCAAACAAAGGTGGAATACGCCCGCGCCATGCGCGAGGATGCGGCCGGGCAAGCGGCGACGACCCGGAAGGAGAGGCGGGACGTGGATATCAAACTGGGCGAACTGGATCGGCTGATCATCGAAGCCCCGCGCGACGGCACCATTTTCCGCATGCCGATCTTCGAGCGGGGTCAGATGGTAAAAGAAGGCGACAACCTGTTCACGATCGTCCCCGACACGGGGGAACGAGCCGTCGAGCTGTGGATGTCCGGCAACGACACGCCGCTGGTCAGCCCGGGGGACCACGTGCGTCTGCAGTTCGAGGGTTGGCCCGCCGTGCAGTTCGCCGGCTGGCCTTCGGTGGCCGTGGGCACGTTTGGCGGCCAAGTAATTTCCATTGACGCGACGGACGACGGCACCGGCAAGTTCCGTTTGCTGGTGAAACAGGAAGACGCCGACCCGTGGCCGTCCGAGCGATTTCTGCGGCAAGGCGTCCGAGCGAATGGCTGGGTCATGCTCAGCCGGGTGACGCTGGGGTACGAAGTCTGGCGTCAACTGAACGGCTTCCCGCCGGTCGTCGCCAAAGACGCGGCTGCAGCAGAAGGCAAGCAGGACGACAAGAAACCCAATCTGCCCAAGTAGCGCTGGAAGGCATGCCAAGGATGGCAACCGTTTACGTTCCAAGAATCTTGAGCCGCCCACGACTCCGGCGCGGGCCTCGCGGGCGGGTCGGCTCTCGGTTCGGCACGGGGCTCCCGTTCGGCGCGGGGGTCCCGAGCTCGCCGGAACGTCCGACCGAAGGTCTCGGTCGCGTGGACACATTGTCCACCGCGATTTGCCGACGAATCGCCAATACCATTCTCCTCAGCTGCGTCTTGGCCCTGCCCTCAGGATGCCAACGGCCGCTGCTAACGCCACAGAGGGACCTCGAACGGTACTGCGACGCAGTGATTGCGAAGCACGGCACGCAACCCACTGCTGCCTCGAAAACGGCGGACAACGCGTCCCCCCTTAGGATCGATGAATCGATACCTGTCGCTTGGAAGACGGGCCTTCCGGGCCGTCCAGTCGGCTCGGAAGGGTCGACCTACGTCCGACACCCCACCGTAATTTCTGCGCCGGTCCTTACCGTCCAGACCTGCTCGGCTGAACAACCTGTCGCGGACGAAGACCAGCACGCCGTTGCGGCTGCCGAGGAACCCACGCTGGAAACTACGTTGAGCTTGTCCGACGTCATCCAGTCCGTGTACGAGTCCTATCCGCTGCTCGAAGTGGCCCTCCGTGAGCGGGACATCGCCGAGGGAAAGGAGTTGGCAGCCTGGGGCGAGTTCGATACAGGGCTCAAAGCCTATAGCCTGGCGGATCCCATGGGCTACTACAAACGGTATCGAACCGTCGTCAAGCTCGACCAGCCGCTGCCCGGAGGCGGCGATGTGTTCGCCGGCTACAAACTCGGCCGTGGCCATTTCCATCCTTACGCGTACGAACAGGAAACGAACCGCGGCGGCGAATTCTCGGTGGGCATCGGTGTGCCCTTGCTGAAAGACCGGCTGATCGACAAGCGACGAAGCGGCGTGTCGCAGGCGGCCCTGGCGCGGCGGGCCGTCGAGCCGGCGGTGCAGACGCAACTGCTGGACTTCGTCCGCGAGGCTTCGCAGGTCTACTGGTATTGGGTGGCGACGGGACAGGCGGCGCAGACGCATCGGCAACTGCTGCAGTTGGCCCAGGATCGCGTCCAACAGATCGAGCAGCGCGTGCAAATCGGCGATCTGGAACGTATCGCCCGGATCGACAACCAGCGGTTGATCGCCTCCCGCGAAACGAAGCTGATCGACGCCGAACGCAAGCTGCAGATGGCCGCGATCAAGCTGTCGCTGTTCCTGCGCACGCCCGACGGCCAGCCGCAACTGCCGGACGTCGCGCTGTTGCCCCATGGTTTTCCCGATCACGCGCCGCCGGATGTCGAACAAATGCAGCAGGACGTCCAGGCCGCCTTGGCGGCGCGGCCGGAACTGGTTGAGTTGGATTTCCTCACTCAGCAAATGTGCGTCGAGTTGGCTCAAGCGGAAAATATGCTCTTGCCGAAGTTCGACGCGGTCCTGGAAGCCGCCCAAGATGTGGGATCGGCGGCCTTCGTGAATCGTTCCAAGAGTCCCTTCCAGTTCGAGGCCGGAGTTTATGGCGAAGTGCCACTGCAACGTCGTGAGGCGCGCGGCAAGATCGCAGCGACCCGCGGCAAGATCGCCCAGTTGCGGGCCAAACGCGAGTTCGTCGTCAACAAGATTGCGGCGCAAGTCCAGGACGCCGTCTCGGCGCTGGAAGCGGCATTCGGCAAGATCGAACGGACCGCCCGGAATCTGGACCTCAGCCGCCAATCCCTGGCCCTCAGCCGCGAGGCATTCAACGCCGGCGATATCGATTTGGTCGTCTTGAACATCTACGAGCAAGCCGTCGCCGATGCGCAGCTCTCGTGGCTCGAAGCCCAAGCGGAATACTTCCTCGCGCAGGCGGATTACCAAGCGGCCTTGGCCCTCGACCCATTCGCCTCGGAAGCGAGGTGACATGCACATGCCTCGTTGGCGGCAAAACCCCGGAAGCCTGGCTGCAACGATGCGACCGCCAGCCGTCCCATCTTCTCGATCTGTTGGCCGCTCATGTCGCTCATCCGCGCCGGTACGTCCAGCATCTGCAGCAGGCGGATGAAGTTGGGATACGTGCGATCGTTGAAGACCATGAAGCCGGTGTCTGCCGCATACAGCTGCCCGAACGCCTCGAACGTGACCGTGTTCGTGTGCCCGCCCACACGATTGTCGGCCTCGAAGACATGGATTTCGTGTTCGTCGGCGAGCAGGCGGGCCGCGAGCAGGCCGCTGATGCCAGAACCAATGATGGCGATTTTCATGTTCCACTCCCTCGAAGCCAACGGGTGCGGCGAGCGTTCAACTCTGGGCGACTTGTCGAACCACGGCGAGAGGTTCCGCAACATGCCGATCCGCCACGGCCACCCAGGGAAATCAGGCCCCGATCACCGCCATGAATAGCACGCCTCAATTTATCGCTGAAGGTGTTTTCCGCAGCTGCCTCTCGCATTCGCCGCTCCCCGTGCCACCAGATCGGGCAGCTCTGCGCCGATCTGTTTCCGTGCCTGCTCAAGGCGAGCCGTGTGGTCGGGCCCTAATCCGCGGCGTGGCGGATTTATCATGGCTATTGCCTGACCACATACTCCAACTCGTCTGTTGTCACCTCATGCTCCGCAATGTGATCGACGTTTTCGTCCATCCAAAGGAATTCGACGTACGGCATTGCGGTTCCCTGTGCCTTAAGTTCCGATTCTGGAACGCGAACGGTTCTGCATAGACGCAAGGCGGTCCTGCCCGCTACGGTCGGCGGAGCATCACCCGGCTGTCGGCCACCGAACAGCCTTGATTTTGGGCGTGGACGATCAGCGGGTTGATGTCCAGTTCCGAGATTTCCGGGTGGTTGCAGACCATCTCGGACAGGCGAAGCAGCGTGTCGACGATCGACGCGATGTCTGCGGGAGGGCTGCCGCGGAATCCGTCCAGCAGTTGGAAGGAGCGGATCTGGCGGACCATCCGTTCCGCCGAGATCCTCCACATCGGCGCCAAGCGGAACGAGACGTCCTTGAGGATTTCGACCAGCGTGCCGCCCAAGCCGAACATCATCAGCGGTCCGAAGCGGGCGTCGCGGCTGGCGCCCAGGATGACTTCGACGCCTTTACGAGCCATTTCCTCGATCAAAATGCCCTGGATCTGGGCGTCCGGCACGGCACGCGTCACGTTCTGGACGATTTCCTGATAGGCCGTCGCGGCTTCTTCCGCGCCCTGGATGTTCAGCAGCACGCCGCCAGCGTCGAACTTGTGAACCACGTCCGCAGACATCACCTTCATCACGACGGGCACACCGAACGACGCGGCGGCTTCCGCCGCTTCGTCCGCCGTGCGAACCACCGCACTGCGCAACAGCGGCAGCCGGTAGCATTCCAACAGCGGTCGGCATTCGGCCTGGGTGAGATAGCGCTCGTCGTGGCCGTCCAAGGCCGCGGCGATCAAGCCCCTGGCTTTCTCGACGTCCAGGTCGTCGAAAATGCGCATTTCGCGGCGGGGGATTTCCTGCAGGGCCACCAGGCGTTCGGCCGCCGCCAGACTGCGGATTGCGTCTTCGGGAAACGGATAGTTGGGGATGCCCGCTTTGCGCAGGATATTGACGCCCGGCGCCACGTCCTTGGCGCCCATGAACGCGCACACGACCGGCTTCCTGATCCCCTTGACCGCTTCCGGCACGACCGCCGCCGTATCCTCAATGTCGGTCATCGATTGAGGAGTCAGAATGACCATGCCCATGTCCACATTGTCGTCTTCCAGCACGGTTCGCACGGCCGACCGGTAGCGGTCCGCACGGGCGTCTCCGATCACGTCGATCGGATTCCGCAGCGAAGCCGTCGCCGGCAGCGACACCTTGAGTTTCTCTTGGGTCGCCGGGCTCAGTTCGGCCAGCTTCAGTCCGAAACGCACAGCCGCGTCGGTCGCCATGATCCCCGGCCCGCCGGCGTTGGTGATAATCGCCACCCGCCCGCCGCGCGGCAGGGGCTGGGTGCAGTACAGGGCTGCCGAGTCGAACAATTCGGCAATCGTATCCACCCGCTGCACGCCGCTCTGCACCAGCAGCGCATCGTACACCGAATCGGAACCGGCCAAGGAACCGGTGTGGCTGCTGACCGCCTTGGCCCCCTCGGGTGTCCGACCCGACTTGAGGCACAGCATCGGCTTGTGTGTCTCCCAGAAAATCTCTCGCACGGTCTCGATGAAGCGGCGGCCGTCGGAAATGTCCTCCAAGTACATGGCGATCACGTCGGTCGTGGGATCCTTGGCCAGGTACTCGAGCAGATCGATTTCGTCGATGTCGGCTTTGTTGCCGAAGCTGATGAACTTGCTGAACCCCATGTGCCGTTCCTCGGCATAATCCAGCACCGACGTACAGAGAGCCCCGCTTTGCGACAGGAAGGCCAGATTGCCGGGGCCCGGCATTTTGCGGCCGAACGCCGCGTTCATCCGGACCACGGGGTCGGTGTTGATCACGCCCAGGCAGTTGGGTCCGACCAGCGGGATACCTGCCGCACGAACCTTCTGCTGAAGCTGTTTCTCCAACTCGGCGCCTTTGCCGCCCACCTCCTTGAACCCCGCCGAGATGACGACCATCGCTTGAACCTGCTTGGCAATGGCCTGATCCACCACGTCCAGGATTCCCGCCGCGGGCACGATCACGACGGCCAGATCCACCTTTCCCGGCACGCTCATCAGGTCAGGATAGCAGTGGACGCCGAGCACATTGCCGGCTTTAGGGTTTATAGGATACACGGAGCCGCGGAATTCATTAAACAGCAAATTGCGGAAAATATCGTTGCCCACCGTCCCCCGGCGAGTCGAAGCTCCGACCACGGCGATAGACGAAGGTTTGAAAATGGCATCCAATTTCGAGGCGGGAATCGAGTCTGACATGAAAAATCCTAGCGGTTGATGATGTGGTGATTTGGGGTCGGGCCCCTGGAAGGTGCTCTAGTATAGCGGCTATTGCAGATCCTCGAAGACCGGCACCCAGAGTGCGGGTTTTTGGGTCGGGCGTTAAAATTTCAAAATTGGCGGGGAAATAGTAGCAAATATGGATAGCGTCGGGCCGACCAATTTTTAAATTTTAACGCCCGACCCCTTGAAGGCAGCTTCGCGTTTGCCGGCGCGGTGTGGTAGAATCCGGCCAGCTCAGACAAGGCCCTACTTCAAGAGAGGCGCAGCGATCATGACTCTTGCCGACAGCCCCCCTGCTCCAGCCGCCGTCCGTTCGTCGTATCCTCTGCTGACGCGGCTTTCGCTGATGATGTTCCTGCAGTACTTTGTGCAAGGTTGCTATCTGCCGATCGCAGCCTTGTATGTCGACCAGACGCTGGGCTTCAGTGCCCAACAGGTGGGTATCTTTGTGGCGGCTTTGGCGGTCGGGCCGATTCTGGCGCCGTTTGTCATCGGCCAAATCGTGGACCGCACGTTTTCCACCGAACGGGTGATGGCGTTTTGCCATCTGACCGGCGGGCTGTTGATGCTGGCCTTGTACTATCAGACCGGGGTTTGGCCGGTGATTGTGCTGGGAACGATCTACTCGGTGCTGTACGTGCCCACGATGATGCTCTCGAATTCGCTGGCCTTTCAGCACCTGCGGAACGGGGAATTCGAGTTCCCGTGGATCCGCTTGTGTGGCACGATCGGTTTTATCGTGCCCGCGTTCCTGATCGAATTATGGTGGCTGCGCGGGCTCGAAGGCGTTGATCTGGCGGCGGCGCGAGGCATCGCTTTTGCCCTGTCGGGCGTGTTCGGGATCGCGATGGCCGTCTACTGCCTGACGTTACCTCACACGCCGCCACCCCGGCACGAGCGCCGCACGTACGCCCCGGGAGTCGTGCTGGGCATGTTGCGGCAACGGCGTTTTTTCGTGATCGTAGCCGTGACGTTCTTTATTTGCATCGCGCATCAGTACTTTTTCGTGTTCAACAGTATCTTCTTGCGAGACATTCTGCGGAGCGGCGGGTGGGAGACCGCCGCCGAACAGATGATCAGTTCGATCGGCCAGTGGTGCGAGATCCTGGTGATGGCCTTCCTGGGCTTGATGCTGAAGAAATGGGGCTACAAGCGGATTCTGATCGTCGGCGCTTCCGCCTACATGCTGCGGTTCATTCTGTTTTCGCTGGTGTTCAGCGTCGATCCGCCGTTTGCCGGCAAGCTCGTGCTGGCCGGAGCGGGCCAGGCGCTGCACGGATTCTGTTTCGGTTGCTTCTTGGCCGTCGGCTATATGTACGTGGACCGGATCGCCCCGCCGGACGTGCGCGGCAGTATGCAGAACATCTACGGGGTGTTCTTCATCAGCATCGGGTTCCTCGTCGGGGGCCTGGTAGGCGGAGCCATCGGCGACTGGTTTACGACCGAGGTGGACGGCGAGAAACTGCGCAACTGGACCGCCATCTGGCTCAGCGGCGCCGTGCTGTGCGCGGGTTGCGTGGCGGCCCTGGCGGCGTTCTTCCCCAGCGGGCAGCCGACGGAAAAGCAGGAGCCAGCATGAGAGCAGCCCTCCTGGAACGTCCGCAGACGCCGTTGGTTCTGACGGAAGTGCCCCTGCCCGACGTGGGGCCGCGGGAGGCCCTGGTGCGCGTGCGCGCGTGCGGGGTGTGTCATACGGATTTGCACTTGGCCGACGGCCTGTTCAAGACATTCGGCTACGATCCCTTTCCGTTGATTCCCGGCCATGAGATTGCGGGCGAGGTGGAATCGTGGGGCGCCGAGGTGTCGGGCTTGCGGCGGGGTGATCGCGTGGCGGTGTACTGGTGGCACAGCTGCGGCCGGTGCCGCTGTTGCCTTTCGGGCGAAGAGGAATCGTGTCTGGAGGGATTGGCCAAGATGCAGGCCACCGGACTGACTCGCAACGGAGGCTACGCGCCGTGGGTCGCCGTGCCGGCCCACTGTCTCGTGCCGTTGCCGCCGGAAATCGAATTCGCCGCCGCCGCGCCGTTCGGGTGCGCCGGCTTGACCGTTTATGCAGCGTTGGTCAACGCCGACTTGCGACCGGGCCGCCGAGTTGCCATCCTGGGCCTGGGCGGTTTGGGACACTTGGGCCTGCAGATCGCCCGCGCGATGGGGGCGGAGGTCGTGGCCCTCACCAGTTCCGAATCCAAACAGGAGATCGCGATTCGTCTGGGTGCCCATCACGTGCTGTTGGCGAAGGGCCGCGATTTCGGCAAGCGGTTACGGGATCTGGGTGGCGTGGATGTGGCCGTATCGACGACGATGGACTTTCAGGCCATTCGCGACGTGATGGACGGGCTGGCACCTCAAGGAACGCTCGTCCTGGCGGCCTTGACGGCCGGCCGGTTACCGATCGATCCGCGGACGTTTGTCCTTGCTCAACAGCGCGTGATGGGCAGCTTTCTGGGCTCGCGCGTCCAGTTGCAGGAACTGCTGCACTTGGCCGCACTGCACGGCATTCGGCCGCTGGTGGAACGGTATTCGCTGGAACAGGTACATGATGTATATCAGCGTTTGCGAGAGAACAAGGTTCAGTTTCGGGCCGTGCTGGAGCCGGAGTGATGGACGGCGCATTCATGGATAGCGCATTGATGGACAGCGCATTGACAGACGACGACCTCGGCCTGCTGTTGGCCGAAGTCCAGCGTTTCCGCCGGAAATCGGTCCAGCCGCTGGTGGCAAGGCCGGAGCGGACGATCGACGCCGCACAATTGGCGAGCCTGACTCGCCGAGCGACGGAATTCGGCTTGCTGAACCCGGGTCCGGAAACCGGCTCGGGCATCTGGGAGGACACGGGCGGTTCGGGCTGGATCCGGTTCAGTTCCGCCGCCTTGCGGACGGTCGCGCAGGCCAGCGCGGGCGTGGCGTTTCATTTTCATCAGCTGGCGTTGGGCGACTACGTCCGGCGACGCCTCGGGTTGGTCTGCGGCCCGCCGAGCATCGTCTGCCTGCAAGGCACCTTCGGACTGGCTCGCTACAGTCTGGCAAGACTGCTGAAGTCGAAGCCGCTGGATGAGGATGATCGGGCGGTCTTGAAAGACTACTTTTTCACGCCCAGCGCATCCGAACCGAAACCGCTGCTGTTCCAAGCTGCCGAAGATTGGCAACAGCTACTGGTTCCCTGTCTGGAAGAACATTGCCAGCTCAGCTGGTCCGCGTTTGCCCGCGCAGACTTGGACCTGCAGGCTTTGCCTCACAGTCACGGATTGAACGAAATGCTCGTCCAGCTGTGGCAGCCCGGTGACACGCCGCCGCGGCGGGTCCCAGTTGAGCACGATCCCGCCGGCCATGATGCCGCCCTGGCCACGTATATGGCGGCGTTCCAACTGAACGCCCTCGCCTTGATCGCGATCGCCTGGGGCGCGGTGCAACAGGGCTATGACAAAGCCCGCGAATATGCCGCGTTGCGGCGCCAGGGCGGCGCGGCGATCCAGCAACATGCCGCCGTGCGGCTGATGCTGGCGCGGGCGGCCGGCGTGCTGCGCACGGTCGGCCTGTTGTGCGATCAGCTGGCTCGCCTGCCGGTCGCTCGCGACAGTCTGGGAACCGTCGTAGCGGTGCGTGCCGAAACGCACGACTTGCTGTGCGCCGCGGCCAACGAGTCGCTGCAAACGTTGGGCGGTGCGGGCTATACGTGCGAAGCCGGGCTGGAAAAGATCGTGCGGGACGGCAATCATTTGCGGCTGCTGTGCGGCACCCCGGACGAGCTGCGAATGTTCCTGTCTGAGTGGGAGAACGGCGCATGAACGATCGCGACCACGCGGTCCGGACCTCGTCGCAACGTGCCCTGGCGGGCCACGTGCCTGCGGACCATCCGTTATCGCCGCGGCGGGCGTTCGACATCTTTCCGCCGTTGATGCGCGGGATCGTCTGCTACGAACCCGCCTGGGTCTGGGACCAGGACACGGCGGCGTTGCCGCCGCCGTTGGCCGAATTGCGGCGGCAGACGCGTGAATTTGCCCAATGCGAGTTGCGGCCGCGGGCGTTGGAGTGCGACCTGCAACCGCATGACGCGGCGACCGACGCCGCCGTTCTGCAGCGGGCGGCGGAAACGGGCGTGTTGTTCAGCCATCTGCCGCCGCCGTTGGGCACGGGCCCGGTGGCCTTGGCGGATCTGCCGTTGGCCTGGGCGGCGACGGTCAAAGTCGAGGAGTTGTGCGCGGCCTGTGGCGGCTGGGGGCTGATGCTGTCGGCGCACGCGCTGGGCATGATGCCGCTGTTGCTGTGCGGCGACAAGAAAGTGTGGAAACGATTTCTGATTCCCGCCAAACAACGCTCCGCGTCGGGGATGCCGTACCTGTTCGCGTTCGCGATTACCGAACCGGGAGCGGGCTCGGACGTGGAGAGCGGCTATGGAGCGTCGCTGTCCCGGCCGGAAACCGTGGCCCGGCGCGGCGACGGCGGCTGGGTGCTGAACGGCCGCAAACAGTACATCTCCGGCGGCGACGTGGCGGATGCCGTCACCGTGTTCGCCGCGTTGGAGGGCGAAGGAATCGAGTCCTGGACCTGTTTCCTGGTGGAACGCGGCACGCCTGGATTCCGCTGCCTGCGCAACGAGCGGAAGATGGGCCAGCGAGCGTCGGGCGCGGCGGAATTGGAGCTGCGGGACGTCTTCGTTCCGGACGATCGCGTCATCGGTCCGTTGCGATCCGGCTGGGCGCTGAATCGAGCGTCCTTGACCTGCTCGCGCATGCCCGTGGCCGCCATTGCCTTGGGCATTGCCCGCGGCGCCATGGACGCGGCGACCGACTTTGTCTGCCGATACCGGTTCGGCGGGCGGCCGTTGATCGATGACCAGCAGGTCCAGCTGCGCGTGGCCGAGATGCTCGCCGAGACCAGCGCCATGCGGGCGATGATCTGGCAATTGGCCAGCCGCCCCACGGTGACGCAAGCCAATGCGGCGATGAGCAAGTTCCATTGCAGCGAAGCGGCGCTGCGGGTCTGTGAGACGGCGATGGAGTTGTTCAGTCAGCACGGCACGCTGCACCGGAACTACGTCGAAAAACACTATCGCGACGCACGGCTGAACCCGATTTACGAAGGCACCAATCAGATCAACCGCTTGGCGGTGATCGAAGACTTTCAGGAATTTTTCTTACTGCAATGAACCAACACCACGATCCTTTTTTTGCCGTGCCCAAAACCGTCGTAACGACGAGCGAGGACGAAGTCGAACTGCCGGTCTGCTATTTCGATTGTTCGCACTACATGGCACTGTTCCGCGTCGACGCGGCCCGGGCGGCGGCCAAACTGCAGGACGTGCCGCTGGAGGCGGTGCTCGTGTCGCGCAAAGCCGTGGCGATCTTGAGTTTCTTCAAGTACCGCGACACGACGCTGGGGCCGTATCACGAAGTCGGTTTGGCGCTGCTGGTCACGCCGCGGGGCCAGGCCTCGCCGCTGGGATCCTTGACGGACCTGCTGCAGCAGACGCGCAACGAATCGCTGGGTTCCTACGTTCTGGACCTGCCCGTCACCACGGCTGGGGCCAAAGCGGCCGGCTGCGAGATCTGGGGCTATCCCAAATTCGTCACCCAGTTGCCCATCGAGTTGGACGAAGATCGCTTTCAAGCCCAGGTCCTCGATCCCGACGGAGGGCTGATCCTGGAGCTGGCCGGCCAGCGCGGCCACGTGCTGTCCGAAACGCTGCCCGGCATGGCCCTGGTCACCTATTCGATGCTTGGCGGTCGGATGCTGCGGACCCGCGTCGAGACCCGCGCGTCGTGCGCGACCGGCGGCGGCGGATCGCTGAAACTGGCCGTCGGCGATTCGCCGCACCGCATGGCGCGAAATATCGCTGATCTGGGACTGGACGGCCAGACGCCTAAACTGTTCCAAACGACCGAGGACTTTCAGTCGCTGTTGTTTGCTGGGCAAGAGGTGGAAGGGTGAGGTGCAGAAGCCACCCCTGTAAAGGTGCTAACCTCGTTGGAGTTCACGCTTTAGCGTGAACTCCAACAAACCCCGACCGTGGATTTCTCAGAAAACCGCACCTTTACAGGGGTGGGTGCAGAAGCACATCGTTGTGCCGGTCACGGGGACAAGACTGTCAATCTTGCTAACCTGCCAGCAGCCAAGATGCTCATGCCAAGCCTCCACCAGCAGCTCGCGGTGTTCCTCCACAAGCCGTTCAATTTCGTTAAGTTCTCGTGCGTTGAATCCGTATTTGCCTTCTTGTTTCAGGCTTGGCGAGGCGTCCCGTGGAGATGATCAATCGGCTGGCTCCAGCAAGCGGCGAATCTCGCGGGGCAGCACGCGCCAGGTGGCTTGATACGTCTCTTCCAGCGGCACGTTGGTGCCCTGGTCGTCACACAGAAAGAGGGGCATGTCGGGCAGCGGATCGCCCACCGCCATCGGTTCCACGTACGCGGTCAAGAGCGGCGAAACCTGATAAGCGACGAAGGTGAGAGGCTTGTCCGCCGGCAACTCGAACGGTTCATCGGAATAGACGGCCGAGATGACCTGGTGAATGCCACCCACGTCGTGAGCGCCGGGTGGGAACGGATCGATGATCAGCAAGTTCACCTGCTGGTCGAGTAGATCCACGCACTTGTCGACGAACGTCCGCAACGAGTGCTGCCGATCCTTGTTTCCGGGTGACACCACTTCCACGACCGCCACAACTTTTCCCAATTCGTGCCGCACGACCACACGGTGCGTCTTCCGAGCATAGCGCTGGGTGTCGGGCGGATACTGCACGACGAACCGCGTTTGCGAGCGGATGGGCGCCGTCGCCACGCCCCCCTCACCGCCCGGACGTGGCGGCGCGGCGGCGAACGTCTCGAGCGCCACGACGTCGGCCTCCGGCTGTCCGATGATCTGCTCGGCCATCGCGAAATAGCCCGCAGGCAGCAAACCGGCGTTGAGCCGATCCATGATCGCCGCGATCCAGCGAAAATGGAAGTTGTGATAAATCCCCGACTTTACGCTTGCCCAGTTGTGCATCGGCATGGTCCGTCCTTCCCGTTCATCTCGCGTGGTGTGCGGCGCCGCTGGGGATGATTTCGCCAACTCCCAACAACCTGCATTCTACGCCACGATGCAGCGTTGCGAAACCCATACTGGCCATCACGCCCGGGAGCTGTCCGGCGGCTAACGCCTCGCCGCCTAGCAGATTTTGGGAACAATGGAATCCGGTCGTCCGGCGGGATCAGAATGAGAAAAGGACGATGCCGGACGGCACTGCGTGAGCGCTCAGCTGAACAGCTGCCATTGGCCGACCGCTTCGAATGCATTCTCGTAATGTTCGATGACCGGCGCGCAGCCGTCGTCGGCCCACGTTACGGCCACGACGTCGAAACGGGCGCGATATTCCAGCAGGTGGTGCCGCTTCAGATAGGTGAGTGCCAAGCGTGTCAGGCGCCGCTGCTTGTCATCGTCCACGGCATCGGCCGGGTGTCCCGCGTCATGCGACCGCCGCGTCTTGACCTCGACAAACACGATCGTCCGCTGATCGATCGCCACCAAGTCGATTTCGCCCAGGCGCATGCGGTTCGATTGGGCGACGATCAAGTAGCCTTTCTTCTTCAGGAACTTGGCCGCCGCCGCTTCGCCGCGCCGCCCCAGCGACGGGGCTTTCGGCCACAGCCGAGCGAGATGCTGCCAGGGAATCGCCAGCCAACGGCTTAGACGTATCAAGTGTTCTCGCATCTGCACGCGGTCCGAGTCGGTCATTCATGGCCGTAGCGAATCACGCCACCGGTTTCAGCGGTCAACTCACGGTCAAACGATCAGCCGCCGTTCTTCCGGGACGTGGTCGGCGGACAAGTCGGTAGCGCGTTCAGCGTAGCATGGTTTTGTGCGGCGCCAAGCCGCTGGTGTGGGAAAGAGATGACACCCAGGCGTGGAACGCGGGTGTTGCTGCCCAGTTTGTCCCAGTGGACGGGGCCGGTCAGGCCGGACCAGCCGTCCAGCGCGCGGATCGCGTCGTGGATGCGAGCGCGATTGAGCCCCGCGCGTCGAATGGCTTCGATCGTCAGACTGACGGCGTCGAACGTGTGCGCGGCGGCGTAATCGAACGCGGCGGCCTCCACCGGCGCGGCGGGCGGGCAATCGGGGGCCGTGTACAGCAACGGAAACACGGCCCGCTCGGCGGCCGGACAGGCGGCTTGCAGGAACAAGTGCCGGCCCAAGGCCGGGCCGCCGAAGACGTGGCCTTCGTAATGCTGCGAGCGCAGAGCGCGAATCAGGCGCGCTGAATCGGCGGCATCGGCCACAATCACCATGGCGGCGGGCGGGCTCTGCAGGACCTCGGCTATCAGCTCGGCCAACTGCGGGTCTGTTTGCCGGCACGTATGCTGAAAACGGGGTACGGCATGATGCCTGGCGAGAGCCGAACGCAGATCCGCGGTCAGGACGCGAGAATCATGATCGTCGGCCGTGATGAGCACGAAATCGTGGACGCCGGCGCGGGCCACGATCTCGTCCGCCAACAAGGGAGCCAGCAGATGGTCGCCCGGTGCCAGCGAGAACATCCACGGGACATTGGCCAGGTTCACGGACTTGTCGGTGCTGACCGGGCTGATCAGTGGCAGGCGCGCTTTGACGACGATCTGTTCGGCCAAATGCGTTGTGGGACCGTCGACGCCGCCGATGACGGCCCACACACGTTCCTCGAACACCAACCGCGTCAGTTCCTTGACGCCACCGCCCCACGGATCGTCCGACCACGCCGCGACCAGCCGAAACGGCACGCCGCGATAGCCACCGTTGCGATTTGCGTCGGCAACCGCCCACGTGGCGGCGCGCCACAGATCGCCGTACAGCGCGTGTTCAGGATCGCCGGGGCCGAAATAGCCGATCAGCACTTCGGAAACGTCCTCCGGCGGTGGTTCGTCACGCCCCGGCCCGACGTATTCGGTCTGACGCTCGCGGAGGATGGAAAACGGCTGTGGCCGGGGCGGCTCGACGGCGGAAGAGAACGCCGCCAGCAGCGTCAGCTTGAGCAACCAGGTGACAAGGATGAACGGTCGGCGTGACATGGGATTTGCAGGACGTGAAACCCTGCGCGATGTCCAGGCTTGGATCTGCATCGTCTCTCATTGAACCGCATCGGCGGCACGAGCACCTTGTACCACGGCGGGCTCCGGCGGTGCCGGGATTTCCAATTCCTCCCGTGTGTAGTACTTCCAGACGCCGTGTTCGCGTTTGCCCAGGTACACTTCGCCGGCGTCGTCCAACGCGGCGCTCAGCGGGATGTCGCCGGTGAGGCCGGGCCACGGTTGGGTGCGATAGGCCAGGATGTCGCGGATCTTGGCGCGGTTCAGCCCGGCGACTTGGGTTGCCCAAATCAACATGTTCATGCCGTCGTAGGCGTGCGCGGCATACGTTTCCGGCTCCTCGCCATCGAACCTCGCCCGATACGCCGCGCGGAAGGCGTCCAGTTTTGGGTCTTGCCGAGCGGGGTTCCACGGCGAGCCGCAGACAACCCCCTCGGCGTTCTTGCCGGCGATCTCGGTGAACTCGCCCAGCAGGCAGCGGTCGCAGGCAAAGAACGGCTGTTGCATTCGCATCGCACGCATTTGGTTCAAGATTCTGGCCCCATCCCCCGCGTCACCCCAATGCACGATCGCTTCGACGTTGGCGTCCCGCAGCCGCTGCAATTCCAGCGCGAAATCATCGGCTCCGACAAAGTAGGCCATCTCGATCGGAACCGGCCGGCCGACGCGGCGGCTGCAATCGCGCATCTCCCGCACGCCGAACCGGCCGTAACGATTACTGGCACGAAGGATGCCGACTCGCTGCAAACCCAGCTTGCGGTACATATAGTCCGCCAACAGGTAGGTCTGCTTCCGGTCGTCGCCGATGCAGCGGAACACCCAAGGGATATTGGTCTCGATAAACGTCGGGTCGGTGTCGGCGCTGTTCATTATGGGGATCTCGATCTTCAGGCCGACGCGAATCGCGATGTGGCTGTTGGCCCCGTCGATGCTGCCCAGCAGGGCCCAGACCTCACGGTCGTAAGCCAATTTGATGATCTCCTCGCCTGACGCGCCCCACAGTCCGTTGTCGTTGCTGACGACCAGCTCGAACGGAACTTTGCGCCGCAGATAGCCGCCTTGGGCGTTGGCATGCTCGACGGCCAACTGGCAGCCGCGCAGCATCTGGTAGCCCATGTCTTCGGCATGGCTCTTGCCTCCGGTCGCCACGGAGACCGTCGGTTCGATCGGCCCCAGGAAGCCGATCTTCACGGTTTTGACGTCATCCGGTTCCGGGATGACTCGGCCTGCGCCGGTGTACTCCATCTGTTCGAGGAAATGCCGCTTGAACGGCTCGACGTGCCGGAACGGCGTCACTTCGTGTTTGGTGTCGGCATACCGGCGATCGAACTTCAGCGGCAGTTGCGGCTGTTGGTGGGCATTGACCGAATTGATCGCCTCCAGAACGCGGAGCGTGTCCGCGTCGACCTCGAAGGGCGGCCACCAGGCGGGCTGCGCGGCGGCGGGCGGTTCGTCGGCCGCGAGGACCTTGGAACAGAGCAGGACGGCGTACAACGCGAACAAAGCGAATCGAAGGTACTGCATCGAATGATCTCCGTTGATGAAGCCGAGTGTGGCTCGACGGCTGCGACGTTGACAGAGGACGGCACATGGAGTGTGCCCATTATTATTGCGACCAAGCGGGGTTCTTCTTCAAGCCGGCGTAATACCCCTCGCCGATGGCCCAACCGAGTCCTTTGCCGGTGGCGACCCAGGTATCGTTTCCATCGTGATCCAGGTTGATAATGAAACTGTGCGGCACCGCGTGCTCCATGTCGACGGTCTTCAACAGCTTGCCGCTGCGGAACACTTTGGCCCGCCCCCGCAACGTCTCGGGATCGCGCGTGTAGGCAACCACGGTTTCGGTCGGGAAATCGGCGACGACGCCCAATCCTTTGTCGTGTGCGAACCAGCACTCGTTGGCGCTGCGGGCTTGGAGGTTGTTGGTAAAGTCGCTGGGCAGTCCCGTCTCGTGAGCGTACAGGCCGCGCCAGTGGCGGCCATCGTAGCGACAACAACCGAAATACGTCGAAATCCACAGGACCTCTTCGGCGGGACTGGCACCGGTCACGATCACATGAACGATCCCGTCGTCCCGGTACAAGTCGATCTCCATTTCGCCGTCCGGGTCCAAATAGACTTTCCAAGTTTCGGTCTTGATATCGAATTCCAGGCAGCCGCTTCCCCATACGGCCAGGAACATTTTCCCTTTGCCGTCGTACGCCACGCCGTAGTTCCAGATCTCCTCCATGGGGGCGTTCTTTTCCGTAAAAATCTTCCAGGTCCCTTTTACCGGGTGATAGCGGCTGGCACCGGCGGTAGTCGCGGCCCAGATGAAGTCGTCTTGCACGGCCACACCGTAAACCACGTCGTTGACCAGACCGCTGTTCAACTGGTGAAAGTGATCGAAACGGCCGGCGCTGTACCGAGCCAACCCGCCGCCGAACAACCCCAGCCACACGTCGCCGGTCTTGGGATCGACGTCGATCGCCGTGATCGCCCGGAACGGCAATCCGTCCTTCTCCTTCCACGTGCGGACGACCTTGGCCGACGGCTTGTCGATCAAAGCCAAACCGTCCTCCGTCCCGACCCAGACCCGCGGGCCGTCGGCCTTGACCGAGAAAATGTGGTCGTTGGGCAGCCCATCCGCGACGGTGAAATGTCTCCATTTGGTATAGACGTAGGGCAGTTCGTCATCCTCCGCCGGCGTCGCAGGCGGACTCGCCGGCGCGCCGGGCCCAGCCGACGGAACGGGCCGGGAAGGGCTGGCCGCAGGCTCGGCGGAGAGAACGGCTGAGCCGAGATAGACGGAAAACAACACGGCAAAATAGAGGATACGGCGATTCATCGGCAAAGGTTACCTTGTTGAAAATTGTTGCGGCCGCCTGCCGCGTTACAGCGTTTTCAGGTACTCGATCAAATCGTTCAACTGGTCCTTGGTCATGTCGTTGGTCATCCCGTGGGTATCGGACGGGTTGAACCGCGTCCAGATTTCTTCCAGCGTCTCGGCCATGCCGTTGTGAAGATACGGCGCTGAATCGTAGATGTTGTTCAAGTGCGGTGTGTCGAACGTTCCGCTGTGGTCGTTCGGCATCTTCGTGCCCACATCATGCTGGCGGCGGTCGGTATACAGGGGCGGGAAGTGGCAAGTGATGCACCGATTCTCTTTCGGGATGATCGCCCCGTCATTGGCCCGCGTGCGCTCGAACAGCAACTTGCCGCGGCTTTGCGCGCCCGTCAGCGGAGCTCCCACGGGACGGTGCCGGTTGGGCGGACGCGGGATGGTGCAAACGTACAAATCCACGGCGGCCAATTCTTCCGGGGTGAACGGCTGCAGGCGGGTGAAGAACGTGGACAAGCGGGCCCCGCATTGCCGCGACAGGCTTGGATTCGTGCCCTCCCACTTGAACGGCGCCGTGTCCAGGATGCCGCGCAACGTTCGGTTGTCGACGGGCGAGATGCCCAGCCCGTCCGGCTCGATGTCGTATACGATGTTGTCGATATGCCCGTCGGGATGACAGGTGTGACAGGCGAACTGGCGGCGGAAGGTGATCTCGGCGCTGTTGAACAGTCGCTCGCCATAGCGGACCTGGGTAATCTCGGCGGGACCGCCCAGATCGATTCGCTGGACGGTTTTCAGTTGCTGCAAGTCGATGACCGCCAGCGAATCGTCCAGCGTGGCGGCCACGAACGCCGTGTTCCCATCGGGCGCGATCAGGATGCCGCGAGGACTGGGCGGGGTGGCGATGTGTGCTACGACAAACTCGGCCGACTGGCCCAGATGGTTCGGGATAATCCGTTCCCGCTCGTCGGGCGTCGCGCGCTCCAGCAGATCGACCAGCTTCTGCACATCCACCACCGCGACGCGATTGGAGGTCGAACTGGTGACCAGGGCCAGCCGTCCATCCGGCGTGATCGCCACGTCGGTCGGATCCGGAAAACACATCCCGGGCTCGTCCAACAGCACCTGGTCGATTCGGCCATCGGCCCAGATCACACCCAGTCCGTTGGTGATTGTCCAGCCTTGATGCACGCGCGTCATCGGCACCAGGTTCTTGGTCCGCAGCAGGGTGGTCAGCGCGAACCGGCCGCTGGGATGCCACGCGACGCCGGCCAGCAGGTTCGATGCCGGGACCACGCGCCGATCGGCGACTCGAGCTGTTGCCGTATCGATCACCATCACCTCCGACATCGACGGCGTCCGCACCGGGATAAACCGCGACATAGCGTGGGTGACATAAATCTGGGTGCCGTCGGGGGACAGGGCCAAGGACCACGGACTGCGGCTTGCAGCCAAGTGTTTGACGGTCTGCAACGACGCCGTGTCGATCACTGCGACATTGTCCGACGACGTATTCAGCACGTACAGATACTTGCCCTCCCGATCGGTCAGCACGCCGTGCGGTTCATCGCCGACGTCGACCGTAGCCACGACGCGTCGCGAGGCGACGTCGATGACGGACAGCGAATCGTCCAGCCGGTTGGTGACGAATGCCCGCCGGTCGTCGGGACTGAACGTGACGTCCATCGGCTGGCCGCCGACGGGGATCTCGGCGATCATGCGGCGCTGGACCGGATCGACGACGATCACCGAAGACGATCCCTCGCAAGCGACGTATAACTCGTTGCCGTTAGGACTCAGGGCGAGGTTGAGCGGATTCTTGTATCGCGGTTCCTGTTCGATGACCGGCGCGACGTTGGGATGAGCGATCGCCTTCACGGCGGCGGCATAGTTGAACGGTTTGCCGTGGGCGTCTGCGTGACAGGCGGCACACGTCTGCTCCGTGATTTTGTTCAGCTTCTGTGTCAGCGCCGAGGCGGTCTTCTGTGCCCGCGCTTCGCGAACGTGCTCGCTGCCGGCCCCGTGGCACGCTTCGCAGCTGACGCCTTCGTGCACCGCGTAAGTCTCCCGCAACCCGCCGGCGGGCTGGTGAAACGCCGTGGTATGGCACCCCAGGCATTGCGAGCTGGTTCGCGGGTCGCCCTGGACGCCCATTTGGGCGGCGATTTCGGCCGCCCTGGGGGTGCTCAATCTCGCGTACGCGTCGGCATGGCCGGTCAGCCGCCACAGGCTGAACTGGTACCCGAACTTGACTCCCGCATGACATTCGGCGCAAATCGCCACGCCTTCGTAAGCGGGGCCGCCGGGCGTGGCGGTCACAGGCGGCTTGGGGATCGACAGGCGGATGCTCTTCCCATCCGGCGGCGTGGGATGCGCGATGGCCTGCCAGGCCTTGTCCAGGTCAAAGTTGCGCGGCCCGAGAACGATGCGATGCGAGCCCTTTTCGGCGTGACAGTTCAAGCAATCTTCTTTGGTGGGCAGGTTCAGGCCCGCGGTGATCGCCGCGGGGCGATTCCTCATCACCGCTTCGTCCATGTACTCGCTGCCCGCCCCGTGGCACTTTTCACATTGGACGCCTTCGTACAGAAAAAACGTATCGTCCCGTTCCCACGGCTCGGCTTCGGCGGCGGTCGCGTGACAGCCCAGGCACATGGCCGATTCCTGCGGCTCCATCGGGATGCCGCTCCACTTGGCGATCTGCCGGGCCGCTGGTTTCGCCAAGCTGGTGTAGGCTTTGGCGTGTGCCGTGTGGATCCAGCGGCTGAGTTGGTTGCCCGCCGCCGGGCCGTCATGGCACGAGCCACAGGCCTGGGTTCCGACGTACACCGGGTGCTTGAACTGCTCGGCCGCTCCGGCCGGCAACCATCCAGCGACGAGCAATCCAGCCGCCAGCATCAAGCGGGAACCGCTCGAGAAACAAGTTGGAATGACCGCACGACGCATCAGGTTACACCGATATCTCGGAGTGGGTTATCGCTCTTGGGAACTCATTGCCTTCCCGGCTGGACCACTTTCAGGAACTGTCGCGACGGGACGTCGGGCAGAACCGTGGTCTGGCCGCTGGGCCAGCGAATCTCGACAAGCTCGGCCCGCTCGTGACGGCCCAATCCGTAATGCAGCCGCGGGTCGCCCTGCGACAGATATCCGCCTGTCGGAATCAAGTCGCGGAGTTGTTTCACGCCTCCAACGGTCACCGCCACGCGAGCGCCGATCGCCGGCGATCGGCCGTTGGGACTGCGCACATCGACCGTCAGCCAGTGGTTTCGGTTACCGCCGTCATTGCGCAGCAGGCGGGGCCGGTCGTTCAAGTTGACGATCAGCAGATCGAGATCGCCGTCATTATCAAAATCGCCCCACGTGGCTCCGCGGCTGACGAACTTCTCCTCAAAGCACTCGCCCGACTGCCGCGCGACATCCGTGAACTTTCCCTGCCCTTCGTTTCGGACCAGTACGGCTTCGTCCGGAAACTCCTGGTGGGCGTCTCCGTTGGCGACAAAGATGTCCAGCAGCCCGTCGCTGTCATAGTCGAACAAGATCCCACCCCAGCCGACATATTGGCCGCAGATCACCGCCAGTCCCGCCGGCGTCGTGACGTCCTCGAAGTATTCGCCGCGGTTCATCAGCAGGCAGCCGTAGTCCATGTCGGGGATGTACAGATCCAGCCGACCGTCGCGATCGACGTCGCCCACGGCCGGGCCCATCGACGAAACGCCTTGGCCCGCTTCGCCATAAGCCATGCCGCGAACGAGCGCTTCTTCCACAAAGTTGCCTTCGGCCGTACGGAGGAAGAAATAGTTGCCCATTGCGTCGTTGGTGACGTAGATATCCAGCCGCCCGTCGTTGTCGAAATCGGCGACGGCCACCCCCATGCCGCGGCCTTCCGGACTGTGCAAGCCCAGCGGTTTGGTCACGTCGGTGAACGTGCCGTCGCGGTTATTGCGATACAAGGCGTCGGGTTGCCCGTGGTAGCTGAGCGGTCCCGGATAGCCCGTCGGCGCATAGAAGGCACGAAACGCGCCCTTGTCGTACTCCAGATAATTGACCACGTACACGTCCAGGTAACCGTCTCCGTCGTAATCGAACCATGCCGCTTGCATGCTCCAGCGCGAATCGGCCAGCCCGCTGTCGGCCGAGATCTCGGTGAACGTGCCGTCGCCGTTGTTGCCGTAAAATTCGTTCGTGCCGTAACACAGGACGTACAAATCCAGGTCGCCGTCGTTGTCGAAATCGGCGGCGGAAACACCCGTCGCGTAATTCCTGCCGCCGACCCCGGCCTGCTGCGTGACGTCCGTAAACGTGCCGTCGCGGTTGTTGCGATACAGTTGATTGAACAGCTTGCCTCGCAAATGCCGGCCGCGATTGTCGCTCAAGTCCGGATGCCAGCGGCCGTTTATGAAGTAAATATCCAGCCAGCCGTCTCCGTCATAGTCGAAAGCCACCGCCCCGGCCCCCGTGCCCTCGACGATGTTATCTAACTTGGTGTCGCCGTAACTGTGCTTGAACGTGATGCCGGCCTGGGCGGTGACATCGGCGAACACCGGCAGCTGCGGACCTTCCGCGGCTGCGGCGGTGCATGCAAAAAGCATTAGCAAACTGCCGGTCATGGACGATTTCATACGTGCCCTTTAAGCTGAGCATTCGGCCGAAACCAAGTTTAAGTTGCCGTTCACGCTTCAGCATATCATTGATACCACGCTAAAGCTTAAACGCCAACACGACCGAGGGTCCGAGCCACGCCATTAAAACGCCGCCCCCATATCAATCCAGCGGATCAGGGTCTGCCGTTCCTCTTTCGTCCATTCGATCGGGCTGTCGGCCGGGATCGGTTTCACCTCGTGCCGCGTCCACTCGCCGTCCCAAGGCCGCGAGGTGTTGCTTCCGAGCACGTGCCAAACCAGCGGACTCGTTCGCGCCCGCCCCGGATGGACGTACCTGCCGGATTGTTGATCGGGCGTCCGTTCTTCCTCCGAGACCAGCAATTGCTGATACAATTCCTGTGCCGATCCCGCAGCCAGCAGCGGCGGACTGCCCTGCGGGCCGTGACAGCCCTGGCATTTGGCCACCACCAGCGGCGCCACATCCCGCTCGAAACCGACGCTCACTCGCTGTTCCAGCGGCGGAGTCAGCCGGATCGCCGGCTGGGTAACGGCGTCCACCACCCGATTTTCAGGCGTCAGTTCCGGATCTTCATGGCATCCCACACAGCCCTGGTTAAAGTGCGGACGGGTCCACGTCCAAACGCAACTTTTCAGGGCCAAGCCATTTTCATCCAGCACTTGAAGCTGAAGCGGCATGTCTGGGGGCACTTCCAACTGGAACGAGCCGTCCGATTCGACGGGCACCTCGCCCAGGATTCGCCGACCGGCCAGTTGTACCCCATCTGCAGGGACGTCGACACCGGATGGATCGGAATGGGTCCGCGAAACCCCTTCTAAAACGCGAACCTGTTTGACGCTGCCCCGCGGCAGACGGTTTGCCTGGTCGCGCCCAGAATTGTAGACATCCAAGCAATAAATTCTGCCGATCGGATCGCCATCGACGATGGGACTCGACCGGCCGTCCGGCACTGGACGTGGTGCCAGAAGCTTGGCCTGGATATCGTGGAATGCAGGATCATCGAACACGTGTTCCACGCGGTTCGACCCCGGGTCGAACCGGACCACCGCGTGCGTGCCGGCTCCATGACTAGGCCGCCGCGAGACGAGAATCGTGCTGTCGGGCAGCGGCGAGGGCGAATGAAAGAGTCCATCTGCGGGATTCGTCAGCGAACGATAGGTGTGCAGCGGCCGGCGCAGTGTCACGGCGCCCAGTTGCCCCGCTCCATCCCAAGCAATGCGGTCCGCCTCGACAAAGATCGCCAATTCGCTCGGCGTCGTGCAAGGCATGTGCTTGATCCGCCGCCCCGCCTCGACCACCATCGGCGCCATGTCCGTCCCCTCCGCGTTGGCATCCAGCAGCGACACCCGCCCCGATGGCCCATGCTCCAGCGTACATCGCTGCCAACTGGCAAACAGCACCCGCCCGTCCCAAACGATTGTCGGGTCAAAGTCGCTCGACAGGTTGTACGTCGACCTCCGAGCGAGGGAGCCATCCAGCTTGCAAGAGTACAACGCGCTGACTCCCGGAGATCCGTCGTCGTTACGGCCGTCGGGGTCGATCTGCACAAAGGTGATTTGTTGCCACGCGTCGTCGGACGTGATCTGGTAGAAACTGGACTGATAACAACCCTGGCGGCAATCGCCCTGATCTTTCGTGATCTGCCGGATTTCGCGAGCGGCCAACGTTAGTTCGTAGATGTTCCAAACGTCTGACGCGACGCGTTTACCGGCGAACAACAGACGGCATCCGTCGAACGAGACATCGGGATCGCACGCGCTATGGAAATTTGGGGTCAGGTTCTCGGTGGTCCCGTCCGGCTGAACTCGCACCAGCCGAGCCCCTTCGCCGTATGCATCGCGCAGCATCCCGCGGGCTGCCGCGGGATTCGATACGGTGCTCGGAACCACCGGCAGTTGGCAAACGACAAGGGGATGCTCCAGACGAAGACGAGTTTCGAAGGCTGCGCCAACCATCGCATCGACGAAGGCAAGCAGAATTGCAGGAAAAAGCAAAGATCGTAGCGAGATCATGAAGCGCAGTCCCCAAGAAAGCCAACCTGATACGATCCGCGACGGTATTTAGTTCAGCGGTTTGCGGACCGAATCATTCGGATACGAAGAGAATGTTGGGAAGATCTGTAAAAAAATGCCCGACAGGCGGGTTATAAATCAGGGGTTATAAATGAGGAATCGCGCGCTGTCTCCGAGACCGCCGGGCCAGCCGGTAAGGCGACCGGCACGGTGCCGATCAGCAGCAGCCGCTCGCGGCGCAGAAACAACGGGCAGTCGGCCAACACAGTCGCGTTGGACGGCAGCGCGGATCGCAACCGATCCCAGTGGCGATCCGTGGTGATAATAAAGCGATCCGCGCCCTGTCCAAAAAAATCGGCGGCCAACGGTCGTGGCTTGGGCCCCCACGGGCCGTGATCCCGAGCGGCCTGTGCCGGATCCAACGTCAATTCATCGATCGGCCGGTCGCCGTAGAAAACCCACGTCGGCTCGAGGCGTCCAAAAGCGCCCACACGCGAATTACCGCCCGCGCGGTCAATCATCGCCAGCAGCAAGTGATTCTGCTGATGCCGGTCCACACGCAGCACCGCCCAACCGAACATCGTGGTGCCGAAAGCTGCGGCGGTCACGGCCACAGTCCACGCGGCTTGAGGGAATCGTCGTCGCCACTGAAAGCCCCCCGCCACCACCGCGCCGAGCAACGGGATCAAACCTACCAGTCCAAGGCTCGATTCTCCGGGCAGAAAGCGCCGGGCCGCCAACGGTACCGCCACGGCCATCGCCAAGCCAATCAGGCCCAGCGTCGAAATCGCGCCGACGGGCCAGCCTCGCCATCCGGCCGCGACTCCGCCCATCCAATGGCGAATGAAACAGGCGGTCAACAAAGCCAAAGCGGGGTAGCACGGCGTGACGTAGCTGGCCAGCTTGGTTCCCGCCAGCGAGAAGAGCCCCACGTAAACGCCGATCCAGCACAGGGCGAAAACGTAGCCCGGCCGCCAGGGTGCCCGTTGGCGGACTCGCGCCGTGACATCGGCGATCACCGGCGCTGCAAACACCGACCACGGAAAGAAACCCACCAGGATCGCCACGAGGTAATACCACGGCCCGCCGCTGTGGCCTTCCATTGCCTGGGTCGCACGCCCCAGGTTATGTTCGCCGAAAAAGACGCGAAGGAACTCGCCGTCCGTCCGCCAGCCAACCCAGACGTACCACGGAGCAGCGATCAACAAAATGACCGAAATCGCGGTGATCGGCCGCATCTCCCAGCAAGTGCGGAGAAAGTGTCGAGGCGCAAACGGGCGAAGACACTGCAGGACCCACCGTTGCCAAACGCGACGATTCGGATTCTCCGCCACATCGGGCAGACGCACGATCAGCAAGAACATTCCGATCACGGCCGTCGGAAGGACTGCGCCAACGGGGCCTTTGGCGAGCACGGCGACGCCCATCAGACCGTACATCGTAGCGGCAGCCCACCAATGTAGTGCGGCGGGCTCCCAGGACCTTTCCGCGAATCCGACTTCTTTCGTCGCGCCCCCGTCCCGTGGAAAGGCTGCTAGCACATACGCCAGCAGGGCCGCCGTCGAGAAGAAGATCAGCGGCGAATCGGGAGTCGCCGCCCGGCTCGCCACGCCGAACATGAGACTGGTCGCTAAAATCAGCGCTGCCCAAAACCCCACGCGAGCGTCGAACAGTCTGCGGCCGATTCCGTAGGTAAGGAACACCGTTCCGATGCCCAGAACGGCTGACCAGAACCGCGCCGCAAACTCGGTAACGCCAAGAACGCCGTATGCCGACATCATCAACCAGTACAGCAGGACCGGTTTATGCCCACGCAGCTCGGCGTTGAAGAAGGGCACCACCCAGTCGCCGCGCTGCATCATCTCCAAAGCACAGCCTGCGTTGCGGGGCTCGTCGCGGTCCCACAGCCGGGGCGCTCCCAAGTTGGTGAACAGAACTAACAAGGACACCGTCAAGAGAACGAGGACATGCAAGCCGCTGCGGACAGAGTTCGAGACTGGTTGGCTGAGCATAAGGTCTTGCCGAATGAAAATGGGCGGCGGGCCGTCGAAATCGCTGTTAGGGAGGCAGTTTAGACAATCTAGATTGATTCGGACAAGAGCATTCGGCGAATCCGACGACTTTCACCGGACGCCCAAACCTGCTAACTTGCAGCGATTGGTTCCCATGATGCACCTGGGAGAATTGGATTGAGTCGTCGGTTGTGTTACCTCGCGGCCATGTTTGCGATCGCGGCGGCACTAGCTCTGCCGTTCGACATGGCCGTTATGTCCTACTTCCAAGGGGAAGAGGATTGGGCGGCGATTCACGACTTAGTCTCGCTGGCCGAGGTCTTTGCACATGGGGTCGGAGCGGCCTGCATCCTGCTAACCGCCTATGTGTTGGACGTCGCGCAGCGCCGGCGGATGCCACGGATCATCGCTGCCGTGGCGGCGGCTGGCTTGTCCGCGGACGTAATCAAAGTGTTGGTGGGTCGGATGCGTCCTCGCGCACTGGCGGTCGATCAGGTTTGGGATAGTTTTGCGGGTTGGTTTCCCATGTTCTGTCCGGAGATCCGGCAGGGGGTGTCGGTCAGCAATTGCCAGTCATTTCCCTCGGGGCATGCAACGGTCGCGACTGCTCTGGCCATTGGGCTCTGCGTTCTTTATCCGCGTGGACGCTGGCTTTTCGTGGGGTTCGCCGTGTTAGCCTCGATGCAGCGCATCGAATCTTCGGCCCATTACGTTAGCGATACGCTGGCCGGGGCCGCGCTGGCTTGCCTGGTCTGCGCCGCCTGCCTTGACCGCCACGGGATCGGCCGATGGTTCGCTCGGTGGGAAATCAGCAGCGAGACAAACGGCGAGACAAACCGTTGTAGTTTGCCCGCCGAACCGATACCATAAATAAACGTGGGGACCGAGCGAACGATCGTCAGGGAGTCGAACCGATGAGTATCTTGTGCATTGCCGTGGGTTTGGCCGTGGTGACCGCCGACGCCGGTTCCGTCGCTGGGCAAGCCACGCCTGTGGTTGCCTCGCGCCGCTATCATGAAATCGAACGAGACATGTCGGAAGCGTTGCGCAGCGAAGCTCGCAGTCCGACGCCCGCCGCGCGTGCCGTCGCGGTGCGGAAGATGTGCGAATTGTACCAAGAGCTTATCGCGGATCCGCGGCTGGAGACAAGCGACGTGCTGAAGAGCTACAAAGCGAAATTGTGGACGCGGATGACGCGGATCCAGCGCGAACTGGAGCAGCACGTGGCTCGCCAGTCCCGAGCGTCGCCGGGCCGATTGCCGAGCGAAGCTGAATCGCAGACGATGCGCGGCACGGCGGCCGGTCCAGCAGGAAGCCCGTCGGATTACATCCCGGGCGGGCCGGGTTACGTGCTGGCGAACCGCGGGGCGTACGGCGGAGGAGCCGTCAACGACCATGCTCAGGAGTTGATCGATCTGATCCAGCGCACGATCAGCCCGAATTCCTGGGACGTCAACGGCGGAGCGGGCTCCATGTTTTACTACCGGCCGGTGATGGGCTTGGTCGTGCGGACGACGGCCGAGGTTCACGGGGACGTGGCCGGCGTGCTGGAGGCTCTGCGACGCGCGGGGAACTAGCGAACGGGACGGAGCCCTCCTCTTGGTGACGAGCAACTCGAGCGCATCGTTATATCGAACTGCGACCCGTGCCACGCTGTTGGGGCTGGCCGTGAATCTTGCGCTGGGCGTGGTCAAGTTGATCGGGGGCCTGGCCGGCAACTCGTTCGCCTTGCTGTCCGACGCCGTCAACTCGTTGGGCGATTCGCTGACGTCGATCGTCGTCCTGTTTGCGCTCCGCGTCGCCCAGCGTCCCGCCGATGACGAGCACCCCTACGGACATACCCGAGCCGAGGCCATTGCGGCCACCAACGTCGCCGTGGTGATCATCCTATCCGCACTGATGATCGGTTGGGAAGCGGTGCGGCGGCTGGGAAGCGTCCACGCAGCACCGCCCGTGTGGACGCTGTGGATCGCCGGCGCGAACGTGCTGATCAAGGAAACGCTGTATCGTTACAAAGTTCGCGTCGGGCGGCGAGTCGGATCCTCGGCGGTCATTGCCAATGCCTGGGACCACCGCAGCGATGCATTGTGTTCGTCCGCGGTCTTGGTCGGCTTGGCGATTGTGCGTTGGGGCGGTCCGGACCTGGTCTGGGCCGACGAAGCGGCCGCGCTGGTCGTCGTCGGGGCGATCATCTGGACAGGAGTCCAATTGTTCCGCAACAGCGCCAGCGAACTGATGGACCCGCAAGCCGCTCCGGGACTGGTGGCGGACGTCCGTCGCGTGGCGGAACAGGTCCCCGGCGTCTGCGCGGTCGAGAAACTATGGGTCCGGAAAACGGGCCTGGAGTACTTGACCGACATCCATATCGAAGTGGACGAGCGGCTGTCCGTGGCCGAAGGCCATCGCATCAGCCACTGTGTCAAGGACCGTCTGCTGGAGTCATTCCCCGCACTCCGCGACGTGCTTGTCCACCTCGAACCGTATCCGCCGGTCAAGCCTCCGGAAGCCGGCTAAAGAACTTATTTCACGTCGTCCATGTTAATCCACCGCTTTTCGCTGGCGGACAGCAGAGCGGCTTCGAGCACGCGCTGCGTCTGGTACGCGTCCTCAAAGTCCGGGATCGGCACGGTGGGCGTCTGGCCGGCAAGCGCGCACAGGAAATCATAGGCTTCGTTTGTGAACGTGTGCTCGTAGCCGATGAGATGGGCGTCCGGCCACCAGTTGGCGACGTACGGGTGATCCCCGCCGTGGGTGCACATGATCGTCGTCCAGCCTTGGACGCGCCGCGGAGCCGTGGCATCGTAATATTCGAGTTCGTTCATCCGCTCGAAATCGAACTTCAACGAGCCTTTGGTTCCATTGATCTCGAAGCCGTTCCGATTTTGGTTCCCCGTGCCTTGGCGGCAAGCCTCGAAGCTGGCCACCGCACCGCCCGAAAATCGAGCCAGGAACAGCACCGCGTCGTCGACCGTCACATCGCCGTACTCGTCGGCCGCTTGCAGGCCCGAGCCGATTCCGCCGGCGGACACGCCCGTCATCTTCTTCCGCTGTTTGACGAACGTTTCCGCGATGGCCCCGCAAATTTCGGTGATCTCTTGCCCGGTAACAAACCGCGTCATATCCACGATGTGGGCGTTCAAGTCGCCGTGGGCGCCGGAGCCGGCCTGCTCCTTGATAAACCGCCAGGTCAGCGGCACCGAATCACCGGCCCAGTCCTGCAGATACTGGGCGCGCACGTGGCGAATGTCGCCGATGACGCCTTCCTTGACCAGTTGGTGGGCCAGCGCGACGGCCGGACAGCGGCGATAGCAGAACCAGACCGCCGTCATAACGCCCGCTTTGCGAGCCGCTTGTGCCATCTCGCGGGCTTCGGACAAGGTGCCGGCGATCGGCTTTTCACAAGCCACCGCCTTGCCCGCCGCAATCGCCGCTTTGGCCGGCGGAGCGTGCATGAAGTTCGGCGTGACGATGTCCACCAAGTCGATGTCCGGCGAGCGGACGACTTGTTCCCAATCGGTCGAAGCGTTCTGCCAGCCCCAGTTCTCGGCGAACGCTTGCGGGTTTTCCTCCGGTTGGCCGAACACCGTGTGCATCACAGGTTTCAGCGGAGCCTTGAAAAACTTCGCCACCTGCCCCCAGGCGTTCGAATGCGAACGTCCCATGAAGCCTTGACCGATCATCGCCACATTCATCGTCTTCATACGTGTCTCCTTGTGTTGCGTTGAAATCGCTGTCGAAGGATCGAGCGGAATTTGCTGCGTTTACCACACTCGATAGAGAACGCTCCGATTTTTAAGCCGGCTTGTCCGCTTTTTCAAGGGGGGATGCGCGAAACGGTGCGAAACGGCGCCCCTCGGCTAGTACCGCAACTCACAATGTGCTCGCCAGCGAGATCGTTAGGCTCGTTTGATCGGCCGAATTCGCGTCCCTGGAATCCTCGCTGCTTGCCAGCGAGATCGTTAGAAATGGAAGCAACGTCACGGCATTTGAATCAACCAGGACCGCCACACGTTTTCACCGGAACAACAGACCGCCAGACGCCTGGCCGCGGCCCCCTGGTCGACCGTAGTCTTCACTTCAAAACGCCCGGACGGTAGCGTCCCGTCCAGGTAGTCGTGTCCGGCGAGGATTCCGCCGTGGCGGATCTTGGGCGCCCACAACTCCAAATCTTCCAGCAGCGCCTCGCGGTAGTGGCGTGCATCCAGGTAGACGAAATCCAGACTGCGGTCCCGGAACTCGGCGGCCGCTTGTCGCGAACTCTGGCGATGGATCGCGCAACGGTCCCCGAACGGGTGAAGACGCCGCACGGTTTCCTGGTAATTCTGCTCGTGCTGCGTTTGCGGCACGTTGGCGATATCGACGTACTTGCCGTCTTCGGTCATTTCCGACCAGGGATCGACGCCGTGCAGGCGTTTGCCGTGCCACTTGCCCAGGATCGTCGCCGTGAATGCGCCGCGGGCGACGCCCACTTCCACTCCTTCCCCGTCCAGTCCCTGCTGATTCAAGAATTCACCGAAAGCGTCACGGTTGGGCATGATCACGGCCGGATACCACGGCGACTGTCCCCCGTTCGCCTTTCCGGAATCTTTCCACGCCTGATCGTCCACATCCGTCCGTTCGTAGACCGACTTGGCAGGAAAACGCTCGGCCAGGAAGCGGCGGATTCCGTCGCCGTAGCCCTCGTCATCGAAGTTCAGAAACAACTTGCCCGGCACGGCCCGCACGACGTCTTCGCACACAGGCGACTGGCCCCAAAATCCCAGACGCGTTCCCTCGTCGCGGATGTTCGTCAACGCGAACTGGTCGTGTTTCAGGGCGTGGTTCAGGATGGCCGTGGGCCCGAGCATCCCGAACCAGCGGTCGTGGCTGGTGAAATCCTTGAAGTCGCACCACGCTTCGAAGATGCGTTTCGTCCATAGGCAAACCAAGTCTGAAAACAGCGCGAAAACAATTGAACCACCAACCAGAACGTCCCATTGTCCTTCGAGTCGCCGTCATAGCACCTTCTCCGCGGCGGATTCGATGACTTTCGTGACCCTTTTCAAGGTGGTGCCTGTTCATCGCTTTGATCGCTTACTCGGAAGGAGACGGCGACATTTTCGTGATATTGATCCAATCGACCGGAACACTCCTTGCTCGAAGCCGTAGAAGTCACCTGTCAAGGTCAAGTACCGCAGGTCGGAGACTCCTCTGAGCGGCGAGATGTCCGTCGGGTCCCTACTCGACGGCATACGAGCCTTCCGGCACGATGTATCTGGACCGCAACTCCACATCGATTACTTTGCGGCGGTCGTAGAACCCCCCGACTTCATTCGTTACGCCCAGAACCAACAGGGAGCGAACATTGCCCTTGTTCTCTTTGAAAAACTCGCAATATTCGTTGAAGGTTGTCGAAGGAAGTCTGATCGGGCAACTGTGATGCCGGTATTTTGCCGGGTTGGTGACGTCGTGAATCTGCTCGTCCTTCGTGTAAGGCCCTGCGCGGTACGTTTCTGTCCACATCGTCTGCGGAACAACCGGCCGCACGGTGTAGGTGTCGCCTTGTGAAAAAACTGCAGACGCCATCCATCTGGCTGACACAAACCAGCAGCACGACCGTTGGGAGAGTGTCTGCATGTTCTGCTCGTTCTTCAACGCTTTCTGGATTTCTTCCGGCAGCACGATCCCCTCCATGCGTTTGTGTTCATAGTTTTAGGTCGACTTGATCTGATCGACTGTTAGGACCTCTCGCTGCAACTGGCAAAATCGGCGTCAGTAATGATTCCGGAATCAATACCTGGGGACGTTTTTGCTTTTCGTGCCGTTCTTGTGTCGATGGCTCGGTGGAGCAGCAGAATGTCGCCCTATCTGCTCCAAATCCTTCTCACGCTTCGCCCGAGCCGGTGCGTGTCCAAGGCAAACAGTTGGCTTACCAATCGGTCGTACATTGCAGAGCAATGGCCGGGT